>Ga0307510_10005005_pt1 | contig 15695 bp, 11 predicted proteins | sample 12_EM_MG_FD_207224 | JGI IMG/M metagenome (GOLD analysis project Ga0307510, IMG submission 207224) | Populus trichocarpa ectomycorrhiza microbial communities from riparian zone in the Pacific Northwest, United States - 12_EM | ecosystem: Host-associated > Plants > Roots > Unclassified | place...
TTTTATTGGTAAGTTTGTAGTCGTTTACTTTGATGATATCTTGATTTATAGTAAGGAGATTGATGAGCATATAAGTCATTTGAGACAAGTTCTTGATGTGCTTAGAAAAGAGTCCTTATATGCTAATATGAAAAAGTGTGACTTTTGCATGGATATGATTGTTTTTCTTGGATATGTTGTTAGTGCAAAAGATATAGAAATGGATGAGGTTAAGGTTAAGGCTATTCAAGAATGGCCTACACCAAAATCCATAACAGACGTTAGGAGTTTTCATGGTTTGGCTAGTTTTTATAGGAGATTTGTTAAAGACTTTAATACGATAACCTCTCAATTGACTGAAATTGTTAAGAAATACGTGGGTTTCAAGTGGGGAGAAGAACAAGAAAATGCTTTTAACTTGTTAAAATCAAAGTTTATTTCGGCACCTTTACTATCTTTACCTGATTTTAATAAAGCTTTTGAGATTGAATGTGATGCTTCAGGAATAGGTATTGGAGATGTTTTAATGCAAGAAAAACGGCCCATCGCTTATTTTAGTGAGAAACTCAATGGTGCAACTCTTAAATATCCCACTTATGATAAAGAGTTATATGCAGTAGTGCGGGCTTTGGAGACTTGGCAACATTATCTATGGCCCCGAGAGTTTGTTATACATACTGATCACCAATCATTGAAACATTTGAAGGGTCAAGGTAAGTTAAGTAGGAGACATGCTAAATAGGTTGAGTTTATTGAAACTTTTCCATATGTGATTAAATACAAGCAAGGTCAGGAAAATGTGGTCGCCGATGCCTTGTCGTGAATATATGTTCTTCTTAATACTAAATTTCTAGGATTTGAGTATATTAAGGAATTGTATCTTGATGATCATGATTTCGGTGCTATATATGACACATGCAAGGTTTCAGCCAAGGATAGATATTTTAGGCATGATGGATTTTTGTTTAAGGAAAATAAGCTATGTGTGCCTAATTGTTCTTTACGTGAATTGCTTGTGAGGGAATTACATGGGAGAGGTTTAATGGGGCATTTTGGAATTACTAAAACTTTGGAGGTTCTGCATGAGCACTTTTATTAGCCTAATATGAAAAGAGATATGCAAAGAATGTGTGATAGGTGCATAACATGTAGACAAGCTAAGTCTAGGGTAATGCCTCATGGACTATACACACATTTGTCTATTCCTAAGGAACCTTGGGTTGATATTTCTATGGATTTCATTTTGGGTCTACCTAGGTCTAGGAAAGGGAGAGATTCTATATTTATTGTTGTGGATAGATTTTCTAAGATGACACATTTCATTGCTTGCTATAAAACAGATAATGCAATAAATATAGCCGATCTATTCTTTAGAGAGGTCATTCGGCTACATGGTCTTCCTAGGAGCATTGTATCCAATCGAGATGTTAAGTTTTTTAGTTACTTTTGGAAGGTTTTGTGGGGTAAGTTAGGAACTAAACTTTTATATTCTACTACTTGTCATCCACAAACAGATGGCCAAACTAAAGTTGTTAACCAGACTTTGATTCAATTGTTGAGGGCTATCATTCAAAAGAATCTTAAAAATTAGAAAGATTGTTTGCCATTCATTGAATTTGCATATAATCATAGTGTGCATTTTACTACTGATTATTCACCATTTGAGATTGTTTATGATTTTAACCCTTTAACACCATTAGATTTTATTCCTTTGCCTATTGATGAAAGGGTTAGTCTTGATGGTAATCAAAAAGCACAGGTGGTGAAAGATCTCCATGCAAAAATTGGCAACAAATAGAAAAAAAAGAATGAACAATATGCAAATAAAGCCAATAAGGGACGAAAATTAGAGAGATTTGAACCAGGTGATTGGGTTTGGGTGCATATGAGGAAGGAAAGGTTTCATGAACAAAGAAGATCAAAGTTGATGCCTCGAGAGATGGTCCTTATCAGATCATAAAAGGATTAATGATAATGCCTATAAAGTTGATCTACCAAGTGAGTATGGTGTTAGTGCTACATTCAATGTTTCTGATCTTTCTTTGTTTGATGTAGGTGATGATTCGAGGTTGAATCCTTTTAAGGAGCGAGGGGATGATGTGATCCAACCATCAAAGGATCAATTGGAGGTTCTAGTTGGTCCAGTTACTAGGCTTAGGGCTAAGAAGTTCAAAGAAGCTTTCAATGGACTTCTTCAAGATACATGGGCTAAGGTGGACGTCAAGAGGATTTGTAATAATAAATAGCAAGCCTTGATTAATCTGATTTATGTTCAAGAGGGGCTTGTTGGTGGAACTAAGACCATTACACAGGGATTGGGAGAGAAGACTAGATTCAAACAGTTTGACCTTTTGTTGCTCTTTTGGTCATAACTGGAGCTACAGATCGAATTTTGATGTGATTATAGTTGGGATGGAAACTATACTTCCATACCTTTCCAATGGTATATGACACACCTTCTAATTCATTAAGACGAGAGAGAACAATTCGTTTTAAGTTGGGCCTTGTTGCTGCCAGACAAAATACAGAAACAACGAACTTGTCTTATTTAATTAGTTGGGCTATCAAATTTTAATTATTTTGAGAGGAGACAATTTGTTTGGGTTTTAGACTTGTTTATTTTGTTTATTTTAATTAGTTTTGGCTAGTTTTAGCTTGGGTTGATTATTATTTAAATTGGGTTTATGTGAGACCCATTAGGGAAACTAGGGTTTTGGCTTGGAGTTTAAATACTTTTTAGGAATAATTTTAGGTTAGATTTTTTATGATATTTTCAGCATTGTAGCTGACTTTTGGTTGCTCAATCTTGATTCTTAATTGAACTTTCAACTCTTCAAAGAATTGACCATTCTTTGTTATGAATTTATACTTTCTTTGTTTGTCTCCAGGTGTAGGCGTTATGATCGAGTTGGTTTATAGTCTTATTGCCTTGGAGCAAGTCTTTCATTGTGATAAGCTCATTCAAATCTCAATAAACTTAGGTTAGATTGAAATTGGTGTCGCGAATACCATTAAATTTCGCTAGGGTTTGCATCACTAAATGTATGGCAAATGTCTTTTTTTAGAAGCTAAAATTCAAAACTATTGATTGGTTGACTAACTATTTAGTTGGTGGCAAACCATTGACATGGTGGCTAGTTATTGACATTATTGTCTAGTTATAGACTTTGTTGGCTGGCCAAAACGTCATTGCTAACATCAGAATTCGAGCACATAGTCTTTATGAAAGTTGTGGGCAATTGTCTCAGCTTTTCAACAAAAAAAAAACCAGAGCTCATTTGGACTTCTAGAACTCAAGATATGAGCTGGACACCGAATAGTGTATGGGTTGCATGACAGATTCAAACGTCTCTTTTATTGCTAAGATTTGAACTTGAAACCAGCAGATTTGAATCTTGGACTCTTCATGAATGTTTTAGGCCTATGTCTTAGCTTTCCATCAAGATAAACTAGACCTAAATCCAAGGTCTACAGCTCCAGTTATAACCCAATAACCGAATGGTGTTCCAGTTTGAATTGAACCAGCATCTCTTCTCTAAATTTAATCCTCTTTTTATCTTCTCAATTTCAATAGTTAATCACATCAATCAATCATTTGAGTTGTGGGATAAACCTACATTTAAAATGAGCATTTATCATAAATTAAAGATATCTTATATTATCAGACTTGTTATTATAAAACATGCTTAAGTTAGGGAATTTAATGATACTTTAAGTGCAATATGATGATATAAAGTCTTAATGAGAATGCACTTTTAAGTACTAATCACCCCCCCAACCAGCTTATTACTAGTCCCTAGTAATCAAAGCGTTAAAATAGAAAAACAATTTGTAAGTTCCACAAAGCAAGGCATTCATCATTCAACTTTCATTATTCTATCCAAATAAACAAACTCTCATTAAATTTATGTATCTGCTTCATACTGTTGAAACAAGATATTAATAAACCTTTTTTTATGTGCTCAATGTATGAAAACATAGATGATGGGGCTTTTATTAGAAGAAAACAATATTTTGTTCTAATGTTTTTCTAAGGTTAACTCCTTTGGGTTGGGATTATTATTATCTTTTATATATATATATATATATATATAAAAAAAATACAATACATCTTTAACCCATATAGCGAGCTTTAGGCTAATGACTCCCAGACCAGTTGGTCTTAGGGCATTGGGTGTTGAGACACCCCTTTGAGCGTAGTAACTCGGGTTGCAGATACTAATAGATAGATAGTGCAATGTTTAATTTCCTTAAGCTTTCTCCTCAACACATGTAACAAGCACTAGGCCAATAGCTCTCAAGTCAGTTGACTTTAGGTTACTACGTGTTAAAACATCCCTACGGGCTTAATTGCTTAAGTCAAGGAGACTACGAAACCAAACTTATCTACTTTTTTATTTATTCAATTTGTTTTTATTATATATTATTATTATTATTATTGCAAATTATATATTATCCATTTCCCTTATTTGTTACCTTTAACAATAGAACATCAATAATGTAATAATCCAATATGTAACCCATAATCATATGTTAAAGTGTGTGTGTGTGTGAAAATGAAAGTTTAAGAAATCTTGTTAAATGAGTATATGAGCAGAATCAAGTGATAACAATGCGAGAGTTTGTAAACCTGAATATTTCAAGAAGTGTTATGATAAATCTTATTACGAATAATCATTGGAAAATGATTACTAAGATGCGTCTTAAGAGTCAATAGAATTCCTCCTTACTCTATCATCTTAACAACAACAGTTCTATCAAATGGTTTTAATAATAGTAAAATAGTTAGTTATATATATATATATATATATATATATATATATATAAAAAAAAAAAACTACCCTCCCCCCTAACAAAACGAGACATTGTCCTCAATGTTCTAAAGTAGAAAGATAGAGTATAGAAGACATCACCTGAAACAGCAACTACTGACAAACCTAAAACACACTTAAATAAATATAAGAAAGAACAAAACACAAAATATTATGCTATAAAACCAAAAGACACAAATTCTTACAAACTAAGGCTCAAATAGTAGTTATGATTGTGGCTCACATCTTCCTTTGATTTTATGTCTAAGAACAGCTTAAACTCCCTCTATGGGTCGGGGATAAGCTTCCCATCTAGTTTTTAAAAAAACTGACAAACATGGTGTTTTTAGTCAGGTTTCCAAGACTAAGTCGATCATGTTCTTTATGAAAATGAGGCCATAAATCATGAATTGCACGATCCACATCTCCATTATGATGAGACTTAAGAGTCAATGGAAGATTATCTAAAGACTCTCTATGTTTTGAAATAAATCCCATCTTTTGACAATTTTCACAGGTTTTGTAGAATGCATATGTGTATTTGAACATGATGGGCCAATAGAATCCTCATTGTAAGATTTTTGCAGTCGTCTTTTTTGACGAGAAATGATCCCCACATGCCTCAGAATGACAAAATTCAATAACACTACTTACCTCATTGTCAAGAATGTATCTTTGATATATTTGATTAGGACAATATTTGAATAAGTAAGGGTCATCCCAATAAAAGTTCTTCATGTCGCTCAAAAACTTTCTTTTGTCTTAGGTATCCAAATGAGCTGGAAAAAATCCTGAAGCAAGAAAATTGTTATGATTAGCAAACAAAGGCATTGTAGAAATAGAAAATAAAGATTCACTAGGAAAGTAATCTTTGATTGGTGTGATGTCAGATGTGGAATCTATTGTTAATCTTGACAAATGATCCACAACAACATTGTCGGTGCCTTTCTTGTCCTTGATTTCTTTCTAAGAATAAATTAATTGCAAATCTTCATATTTGTCAAACTCAATTTTACTCAAGGTAGATTCAAATTGATCATAAACTAATTCTTCAACAAGATCTACTTCCTGTAAATCATTATTATCTCTAGGTTGCTTGCAAATGTTGAAAATATTCATCTCCAATGTCATGTTTCCAAAAGATAGATTTATCAGTCAATTCCTACAATTAATCAATGCATTAGAAGTTGCAAGAAATAGACATCTTAAAATGACAGGAATTGGATTACATGTTTCAACAGGTTATGTATCCAAGACAACAAAATATATAGGGTAAACGAGTTTATCAACTTGTACTAACACATCATCAATTATTCCTCTAGGCATTTTTACAGATCTATAAGCAAGTAAAAGAGTTACAAAAATTGGTTTTAACTCACCTAGATTGAGACTTTGAAAAATCGAATATGGAAGTAAATTCACACTAGCTCTAAGATCAAGTAAGGCTCTTTTAATTTTATGTTCTCCAATAAAGCAAGAAATTGTAGGACAACCAGGGTCTTTATATTTCAAAGCATTATTGTTCTGAAGAATGACACTTACTTGTTTGGCTAAAAAGGCTTTCTTTTTCACATTCAATTTTCTCTTCACAATGCACAAGTCTTTCAAAAATTTAGCATAAGAAGGAACATGTTTAATAGCATCCAACAAAGGTATATTGATCCTTATATGTTTGAAAGTTTCAAAGATTTTAGAATTGTGATTGACGTTTCTTTGTTTGGTCATGGTATGAGGGAATGGAAGTGCTGGTGGGGAATCAGTCTTTTCTTTACAATATTCAGGTTCAACCCTTTCCTTACCTTCAGAGATTGACTCATCATCTTTCTCACAAGGTTCAAGAATGGGTTTTTCAATAACCTTACCACTGCAGAGAGTAATGACTAATTTGACTTGATCCATGTGTTGGTTTCCGGAGCTGCTTGCACTTGAATTGTATTGCCCTTTGGGATTTTGTTGTGGTTGAGATGAGAACTTACCTTTCAAACATCTTTCATGCTTTGAGCAAGTTGAGTGTTGATTGTCTCTTACTTTTCAATGAATGCATGCAATGTTTCCTCAAGATTTCTTCTAGGAGGGGGAACATAAGGAGGTGCATATCCATGAGAATTTTGGAAATTATAGTGTGCTTGAAATGGTGGCTATAAAGTTTGTGCATTATTGTTACCACTCTTCCAACTGAAATTTGGGTGATTTCTTCAACTAGGGTTGTACGTTTGTGAGTATGGATCATGATTTGGTCATTGGAAATTGTTTAAAACATTGGCTTGTTCATGGAGACATTCCTTAAAAGAAGGCAAAGTTGGACAATCATTGGTTGAGTGTTCATTAGTTTCACATATTTGACACACAATTTCTTGAATAGATTTTAATTGACCACTGTTTTTTAATTTCAGTGCCTCGACTTTTCTAGATAAAGATGCAAATTTGACTTGGAGGTCATAATTTTCCTTAAAGTTGTACATGCCTCCACTAGATGTATGAGGTTAAGTTTTACCTGGTGCCTCACAAGTGCCTGTAGTGTCCTAATTTTGAGCATTTTTAGCTAGCAAGTCTAGGTACTCCATTGCTTCATCAGGTTCTTTATCTTCAAAAGTTCCATTGCACATCAATTACATCATATGCCTATCTTTAGGTGTTAACCCTTCATAAAATTGTGAAACCAATCTTCATATTTCGAAACCATGATGAGGATAGGTATTAAACAAGTCTTTATATCTATCCCAACACTGATAAAATGTTTCTCCTAGTTTTTGAGTGAAAGTGGTGATTTGTCTTTTGAAAGAGTTTGTTCTATGAGATGGGAAAAACTTCTTTAAAAATTGTTGTTGCATTTCATCCCAGGCACGAATAGATCTTGACCTAAGATTTTATAGCCATGTTTTAGCTTTATCTTTTAATGGAAAAGGAAAAGCTTTAATCTGATGGTGTTCATGCTACAATTTAAGTCATTATAGGTGTTACAAACTTCTTCAAAGTCTCTTAAATGCAAGTATGAATTTTCTAATTCTAAGCCATGAAAAATAGGTAAAAGTTGAATAATGTCTGGCTTAAAATGAAATGCATCAGGGGGGAAAATTATATATGATGGTGCACTTATTCTTGTTGAATTTATATAATCTCTAAGTGTTCTCACATGATTATTCTCATTATGAAATGACTGGTTATCTTCTTTGGCCATGTTTTTCGAAGAAGATGAGGATTTTTTATGATATTTTCAGCATTGTAGCTGACTTTTGGTTGCTCAATCTTGATTCTTGATTGAACTTTCAACTCTTCAAAGAATTGACCATTCTTTGTTGTGATTTTATACTTCCTTTGTTCGTCTCCAGGTGTAGGCGTTGTGATCGAGTTGGTTTATAGTCTTATTGCCTTGGAGCAAGTCTTTCATTGTGATAAGCTCATTCAAATCTCAACAAACTTGGGTTAGATTGAAATTGGGGTCGCGAATACCATTAAATTCCGCTAGGGTTCGCACTACTAAATATATGGCAAATGCCTCCTTTTAGAGGCTAAAATTCAGAACTATTGATTGGTTAACTAACTATTTAGTTGGTGGCAAACCATTGACATGGTGGCTGGTTATTGACATCATTGGCTAGTTATTGACTTTGTTGGTTGGCCAAAACGTCATTGCTAATATCAGAATTCGAGCACATAGTCTTCATGAATAGTGTCTAGGTTGCATGACAGATTCGGATGTCTCTTTTGTTGCTAAGATTTGAACTTGAAACCAGTAGATTTGAATCTTGGACTCTTCATGAATGTTTTAGGCCTATGTCTTAGCTTTCCTTCAAGATAAACCAGACCTAAATCCAAGGTCTACAGCTCCAGTTATAACCCAATAACTGAATGGTGTTCTAGTTTGAATTGAACCAGCATCTCTTCTCTAAACTTAGTCCTCTTTTTGTCTTCTCAATTTCAATAGTTAATCACATCAATCAATCATTTGAGTTGTGGGATAAACCTGCATTTAAAATGAGCATTTATCATAAATTAAAGGTATCTTATATTATCAGACTTGTTATTATAAAACATGCTTAAGTTAGGGAATTTAATGATACTTTAAGTGCAATATGATGATCTAAAGTCTTAATGAGAATGCACTTTTAAGTACTAATCAAGATACTAATATTACTATTGATATTTTTTTAATTTTTTTTCACGCAAGATATTGATTTCTTTAAAACAATTTAAAAAAATACCAAAATATCATAACCGTTAGATCTAATAGTATGTAGTTATGGACCCTTGATTTAATAGGATCTAATAGGGTTTACCACACTGGATTAAAATCCAAATCCATCTCAACCCTTAAAATAATATGCTCTTTGATCCTGTCATGCCACTTAACCCGGTGTACCAAGCTACCGGTACATCTCACCACACTGCAACAAAGCTCGGTCCATCAAACTCGTCCGATCAACTTTTAGATCAAGCCAACCGCAACCGAAGATCAGTTCATCAATCCAGCGATTCCCAAGCTTCAGATGCATTGGTTTACCATGCTAACATCCGCACCTAGCTGATCTTGCAGATTCTCTCTCCTTCAACCAGCAATTCTCTCTCTCTCATCAGATCTCCCATCTTCGGCAACTTAAAGACTCTGGATCACCACATAAAGGTTCTTCACCTCCTCGCAAGAAAAACCCAGGCGGTTTTCATTGCCTTCAGCGGTGAATCTGACTGGAAAAGGCCGTGACTTCTTCGGCCACCTGAAGCTTCAAACCGTCAATTCTCTCTCATCAACCATCAATGGCCATTGAAACCACTGTCATCAGAATCATATCCCCTAAATCTTATAGAATCTACCCTTTTTGGCCCGGAATCTCGCCGAAGAATTTCACCCCTCCAATAGTGGCCACGCGTGAGCTACACGCATCACAGGGGTATTTTCATACTTTTCTGAGAAGTTCAAGTGTATTTCAGTCTTTTACCTATGCAGTGGCACTCAGTAATTTTAGGGATTCCTAGTGGTATTTTATTTATTTTTTTATACAAGTATTTGTAAAATTTTCTTTGTATTTTGTAAAATACCAGAAATAAATATGAAAAGAATAGTGACACGGGTCCAAAACCTATTTTGTCCCATCATCGTGCGGGTCCAAAGCCCAATTCTCAAGTATGGGTTATGCCTATTTTTTAGTGATACTAACATAATCTTCCTTTTTAGGAATGAACATTGTTTGTCGACGTGTCTTTTTTTTACAAAAAATGACCGATGTCAAAAGTTTAAAAATAAAATATGAATTATGTCCATTGTTTCTTTTTGTAACTTAGACGTAGCTCTCATTCTTAGGGTTAAACATCTAGACAAGTTTTATATTTTTAGAGACTAATGTCATTTTTTGACGTGTGTTCTATTTTTAGGGACCGACTTTAACCATCTTTAAAAACAAATTGCAAATAAACTTAAAATATTATAGCATTTGAATAAAATAAAATAAAAACGCACAAGTAAGGGTAACCTTTCTCTTGAAAGGATGTTTTAAAGGTGATGTCTATCTTCCTTTAATCATAACTAACTCAGTACCTGAATCTCTGGGACCAGTGTCTAACTTGGGATTTCTAGTTCCCTCAAATTACTAGATGGCGACTTTAATAAAATCTTTATTTTTCTCCAATTAATCTTTTTATTTTAAAAAAAGATGGAGCTGTCACGTGACATTGTGTATCTACAGTAGGTAGAAGCAAAGTGATTGTAGACTTATCAAGCAGTACAATAGAAATTTTATAATGTATATTAATATTGATTCAGATCAAATGCAAATTTTTTTTTAACATCTCTATTTTTCCTTTCTTTTTTAGAGTAATGTTTTTTAATATTTAAAAATTATTTTATTTGGTTAAGTTAATCATGCAATTTTTTATACTAAATATGAAATTTTTATATAGGCATTAATAATATTGATTTTACTCAGATTAGTCAAAGAAAATATTATTTTTTATTACACACATTTTACTATATTGTCGATTTCTTATAAAATGGAAAAAAATTGAAACAACCAGCTAATAGTTATACTACATATGGATTATAAAAATCATTTAAATGATGCTTAACTAATCAAGCGCAATAATTGTTACTACACCTAAATAAATTAAAATTACTTACATTTTTTACATATATTTTTCTTCATTTTTGTTCTTACAATTATTTTAATATAAAGAATGTCGCACGTCACCCGCACGGTGTCTGTTGGTGATTTTTCATTCGTTGATTTGATTCGTTGGGAGTCGCCACCTAGTATATAATTGAGGGGTTACTAGGAAACCCGAATATATTGGTCTTGTTAGAGATTCACGGGTAAGGAATTGGTTATGACTAGGAAAGATATTAGAACCCCTAACGCACTCTACCTGAGGTAAGCTGCTTCGCGATTTGATGTAATTTAAAAGGTTTTGAAAGTTGTCTTGCCAATGATTTCTTAAAAAAAAAAATTTTGCTTGGTAAGGAGATCCTTGTCTTATTGGATAAAAGAACTTAATTACTCTAGCATCAATAAAAACAAAACAAACTTTTCTATTTAATATCAAGAATACATCTTACATATAAGATTATAATCCCGGATACAAAAACAAAAATATTTTTGATATCTTTTTTTTGAAATATGAACCAAAATTCAATGCAAATTAAAACATTTAATTCTTTTTTTGTTTTTTTATAATTCTAAAACATACATAAAAAAATTACAAACACACACATCACTTCTCATTATATTCTTCTCCCACACCCGCGTTTACATGTTACAAAATAACCAAAAATTCAAAATAAATCAAAACAACACATTAAACAATTCAAAAAAATTTAACAATTCAAAAATTACAAAATAACCCCCCTAAAAATCCATAACAGTGCTGGGAAGCCTTCTGGAACTGCATGTACAGTGGCGGCGGGTCTTCTCCACGCGCCACCACCATTGGCGGCCCGTGACCGCAGGAAGAAAACAGAAGGTGGATGATCTGGCTCAGCTTCTTCTCCCCTTCCCTTCCCTACTGGTTGTGAGGAACACAATCACCTGCAACAATAAACAAAATCGCAACAACATAGTCGATTTTAGTTTTTGTTTCACTATTTTCAGATCCGCTTCCCTCCTTTCTCCTCTTTTAGATCCGTTTCCTTCTTTCTTTCTTCCCGGTTTGCTACTCTTTCCTTCTTCAGATGGAAGATCTGGCGGAGGCAGGTCACATTGGACGTGGACGGATCCGCCGGTGCTTGGAGGCTTCGGTGTGGAGGAGAAAGGGGGTGTTACATGGGCGTGGGTGTTGTCGTGTGTGGGCTACTGCTGGATGCTCTTCACTCCTGTTGGTGGCAGCGATGGTTGGCCTTACTGCTGTTGTCCGGCTGCTGCTGGAGGCTGGTCAATGGAGACGGCTGGACGGCTTTGTGGTGTGCTACTGGGCGGTTAAAGGAGATAAAGCAAATAGTGGGGTTGCTGTTGTGTTCGGTCATCCGGGGAAGAGGAAGGTCTATGTGCAGGGAGGCTGAGAGGCTGTGGGTTTGTGAGGGAAAAGTCGGAGAGGGAACCAAAAGGCGTTAGGGGTTTGACAGAGAGGGATGGTCTGGTGAGGAGCTGAAGGTTTGTATTGATGAGGGGGGAGAGCGAGAGACTCTGGTTTGGTTTTAAAAGGAGGGGGGCGGCCGACCTTTGTGTACAAGGAAAGGGAGGCTTGCGGTCGCGCCTGGTTCTCTCTGGTTTTTGCTAAAAGGGAAGGGAGGCGGCCAGTTCTGTTTTGTTTTTTGGTAGAGGGGTTGTGAGCAGCTGGTTGGGTGAGGGGGGAGAAAGAGTTATGGTTTTTAGGGTTTTTTATGGTTTTTCTCTATTTTGCAAAATTGCCCCCACTTTTTATTTGTGTTGAAGGCTACTATTTATAAGCAAAAATATTTTTAGGTTTCTAAACTTGGTTCCTCAACTTCTTTTATTGTAAATTTTGATTTTTCTTATTTTTTATGTATTTTTTGAAAATGAGCAATATCAACATCGACTCAAAGAGAAAAATCAATGATTTTAAAAATGATGCGTTAAAAGTCGAATGCGTTCCAAAGATATTTGAAAATTTAAATTATTTTGAGATGATACTAAAAATGCTAAAAACAATGCAAATATATTAAAAAAACATATTTTTTTGGATTTTTTTCTGAAAATTTATCAAAACATGGGTAAAAAATTGGGTAGCAACAAAGAATATCACCTATATAAATGCAATGACATTCATCACTGACACAATCAAAGAGTTGATGTCTTATCCTAAGTACAGGAGTGTCAAAGTAATAAATAACTCAACAAGACCGGGGTCGATCCACAGAGAGGTCAACTATATAAATAATAAATAATATATATAATTTAACAAAGAGTTAAAAAGATCTTTGAGATGTGAGATTAATATGATGATTAAATAATGATAAAAACAATTTTCAAGGTTAGAGGATCCACTAATGGTATTAGAAACAAGCATAGTATAAACTTTTTTTCATTACTCAACTGGAAACCACACACAAAGAAGGTTCCAATCGGATGATTTATCATTAATTGTTCATTATAAAGTATTAAAATGATCGTATTAATTATCTTATTTAAGTAACACCAATACTTTTAAATATTGTTAGGTATTCATGATGCTAATTTACGTTAACAACAAATCAAGCTCCTCTCATAACAACGATGTCGGTCGAAGACTATGAAGGATTAAGCATTTATTGTACCAAGTGTTATACAACACAAATCTAGATTTATCATTTAACAAGCAAAGTATTATTAATTAGTAAGATAAAAAGATAAGACATGTTAATAGCAAACTTTCTTTGATATAAGCATTGAAGTCCATGTTGAGTTTATATTATACCTATTATAGCACCATTAGTGAAACCTTTTCACCTTGATATAATTAACTTAACTAGACATAATGAAGAAGAAGAACATAAATAAATAAGATAAAAACATAATTATGATATAAGTTAACTAAGAGTAGTAAAGGAAATGAGAAGCATAAACAAGAGACAGTGTCTGGGTTGCAGAATAGATTCAGACTTCTCTTTTGATGCTAAGATTTGGATTCCAAAACGGCAGAATTGAGTCTTGGACTCTTCATGAATGTTTTAGGCCTATGTCTTAGCTTTCTAGCCATATAAACCAAATTGAAATCCAAGATCTACAACTCTAAATATGACCCAATGACTGAATAGTGTTCCAGTTTGAATTGAACCAGCATCTCTTTTCTAAGCTTAGCCCTTTCTTTGTCCTTTCACTTTCAATAATTACTCACATCAATCAATCTTTTGAATTGTGAGATATGCTTGTATTTAAAATGAGCACTTACTATAAATTAAAGTTATCTTATATTATCAGATCTGTTTTATAAAACATGCTTAAGTTAGGGAATTTAATGATACTTTAAATGTAATATGATGATATAAAGTCTTAATGAGAATGCACTTTTCAGTACTAATCAATCAACTTTCTATATTAAGATAATTTTTATTTTAAAGAGAAATGATGTTTTATGAATATTGGTTTCTTGCATGTCAATTTTTTAAAACAAATATGCAAAAAAAAAATTCTAACAATCGACCATACTTTCACTACCAGAAATTCGCTTAATACCAACGGAATTGCCAACAGAATAATTTTGGCGGTAATTGGGGTCGTCATTACCGACAGACTTTACTCCGTTAGTAATTTAATTGGTAGATACCGACGGCCAAAATCCGTCGGTATATACCGACAAAATTACTGACGGAATGTTGAGAATTTAAAAAAAAATGGCGTTTCGCTGATGTGGAGGTTATTACGAGTATTTTTTACCGACGAAATCACCAAGGGATTCAAAACGTCAACTCTGTACTGTGACGTGACCGATTCACCAATGAAAATGCTGACGGAATCACTGAAGGATTCAAAACGTCAGCTCCGTACGGTGATGTGACCGATTCACCGATGCAAATGCCGACGGATTCGCACCGTACGGTGACGTGCCTTATTTGCCAACAAAGTAGCCGACGAAATCACCGATCCGTCGGTATATACCAATGAAATTACGAACTGAATGTTGAGAATTTAAAAAAAGAGGGCGGTTCGTTGGCGAGGAGGTTATTGCGGGTATTTTTTACCGATGGAATCACCGAGGGATTCAAAACGTCAGCTCCGTATAGTGACGTGACCGATTCACCGATGAAAATGTTGACGAAATCACCAAAGGATTCAAAACATCAGCTCCGTACGGTGATGTGACCGATTCAGCGATCCAAATGCCGACGGATTCGCACCGTACGGTGATGTGCCCTATTTGCCGACAGAGTAGCCGATGGAATCACAGACGGAATAGCCATCGGTGAAGCCGTCGGTAAAAGTTAATATATCCCCTCTCACTCGACCCTATCCTCCCCTATTTCTCCTTCTTCCTCATCTTAACTCTCCCCAACTGCAAACAACCAGTGCCCCCCCTAAAAAAAAATCTCCCTCTTCTCAGCACAATAAGTCATATATCTTGAAGTCTTCTTGTCACAGCATCCGTGTTCTGATTTACTAACGGATTTTTATCAGTTTTTGTAAGTAATTCTATCTTTTTTAATTTTAACATTTAAATATCATGGTTTTTTTTAGTATATGTATTTTGTTAGTAGATATACATGTTTTATTGTTATTTCTCAAACAAAGTTGTATTATATGAATGTATAATTTTATACTTGTTATGGTTTGTTTTAGATTTTGTAAGATTGTATTTGTTTGTAAATTGTTGAAACTTTATTGAACTACCGAATTACATGTGTTTTTTTAAAATAATTAATAGCTTGTTTAATGGGTCTATTTTAATTTTTATCATCAATGGTATTGCGGAGTTGTAATTTCCATAAATTGATATATATGTATTAATTTGTATGGACGTTGATAATTGATAATGAATATTTAATAT
>Ga0307510_10005006_pt1 | contig 15694 bp, 17 predicted proteins | sample 12_EM_MG_FD_207224 | JGI IMG/M metagenome (GOLD analysis project Ga0307510, IMG submission 207224) | Populus trichocarpa ectomycorrhiza microbial communities from riparian zone in the Pacific Northwest, United States - 12_EM | ecosystem: Host-associated > Plants > Roots > Unclassified | place...
GAGACGGCCGCGTGGGAGGCGCGCATGCGTCGCGAGGCGGACGACCTCAAGCTCGAGAGCTTTGGCGTCGAGCTGCTGCATGCCATCGGCACCGTGTACGTCACCAAGGCGAGCGGCTTTTTGAAGAGTAGAAAGTTCTTGGGAATGTGAGTAACGGTGGCGTCCCGAGCCACGCTTTCTTTGAAAACTCAACCCTTCTATTCCCTCTTTTTTTTAATTTAGTCCTGGATTCTGGTCAAGGTTGAAAGAGAAAGGGTCTGTGGCAAAGGATGCGTGGGGCGTGATTGGCAGCGCGTGCGTCAAATTCTTTCACGCTCAATCCCTGAATCAACTGATGAAATTCGTTGCTTGCAGATTGAGTGTACAGCAAGTGTTGCAGGACATCGAGCGGGCGCAGCTCAAAGGTGACGCGGGCGAAGAAGAGCTCAGGGCGCTCGAGATTGACGTGACGGGCAAGATACTGCTCGCGTCATGGCGCGGCACGCGCTTCGAAGTCGTGCAGGTTCTGCGCGAGGTCCGTGCACACTTCCCATCGTCCCTCTCCATTTTCACTCATCGCATGGCACGGGTAGGTCGTAGATAACGTGCTGAAGGACCACGGCGCGGCCGACCAGGAGGTATACAACCGCGCCCGGGGGCTCCTGCTCCTCGGCGCGATCTTCAAGAGCACCGTGCCAGACGAGTCTGACGAAGAGCGACGCGAACTCGAGCGGTACGTGCAACACCCTCATAATTTTTTCCTTTTTTTTTTTTCCCTTTTTACCTCCTCGCTTACTGGAGTTCATTCAAGGATGGTCGCCGAGGCCGCAAAACCGAGAAAGAAGCAGGGTCCACCGAGCGCGGCGATGCTAGCCGCGCAGAATCGCGCGCACGAAGCGCGCAACGCTACGAACGGGCACGGGCATAGTACGGCGACGACGGCTGGTGGTTCCACGGTCCCCCCGCACCCAGCTGCTTCAGCTGCCCCAGCCTCTGCCGCCGCTACGTCCTGAAAATGATTTTGTTTGTCTCGTCGCCTGTCGCCTGCCCCATTGCACGGATATCTTGGACCCTGCTACTTCTCCCCTCCCCCCTTTGTTCTACTCCTCTTCCCCCCTAGATCTCCCTCTTCGCTAAGGCGAGGCGGACAGAGAAAGAGAGAGATTTATGTGGTGCTCATGTCCAGATCTGACTATATGTATCTCATTTTGGTTTTATCTTCCCTTTTTTTACGCCGATGGTCGCCCCCCATGGTCAAGGCACGTCCGCGGTAAGCGCGACTGTACATAAGATATACGATAATGAATGTCTTAATGATGGCTTTACGTGCCGCTCATCGCTCATTTGAGTTTTCGGCGTCCGTGGCCCGAAATGAGTGATTTTACCCCCCCTCTTTTCACTTAACTTCAACACCCCAAAGCAAAAAAATAGAGAAACAGAGAGGGTAGAGGCCCGTGAGGGTTGATGGAGATGCACACCGTAAAATGATAGACAAGCGTACAGTTACTGTGTGGCCTACCAACAAACAATTACAAGATCCGCGCCCCAAATCCTTTAAAATAAGCTGCTGCCGCGACCCTGCATTAAAGGCTTTACGTCACTGGGACCGCTGGCATCGACGACACCAGCTCCGTTACGACTACCGCTACCGGCACTGCTACCGGCGGCAGTCACCGCGGCAGTCGCGCTCGCATTCCCGTCGCCGGCGGTGGCAGCAGCAGCAGCAGCAGCAGCAGCGGCAGCGTCGCCCCTTCCGTCACCTTCGTACGCCGCGCGGACGCGAGCACAAAACGCGCCGTCTGCGAGGGCGCGGAAGCCCGAGTGCGCGAGCAGCGCGGCGGTGCGCAGGGCCGCGGCGTGCGCTGCTTCTGTGCGCGCTGCGCGCGCGAAGCCTGGCGTGTGGTTCTTTGCGTCGTCTTGGGTTGGGATGGCTGCGTGAGGTGGGTGAGTGGGTTAGTGAGCGAGTGAGAAAGGCTGGGCGTTGTGAGAGGGGAGGAGAGGGATAGGTGCGTGGCGGCGGGCGAGAAGAAAGGATGGGCTGGGGGGAGAACGGGTGGGGAAACGCACTGAAGGTCGGGTGTAGCGCAGGGAGGGCTGAAGGTCAGAGGTGTCGTTGTCGTCGTCGTCGTCGCCAGAGGCGTTATTATTATCATTACCAGTTGATTATATTAGAGGAAGTTTGCACAGAACCAGCGATTCAATCAGCGTCCCTGCGTTCGATCACGTTTCTAATTTCGATTGTGGGAAGCTTACCGTGGGACACGTTTCCCTGTATAAGAAAGAAAAAATCGCGTGAGCTAACAGCAACGAGAAATCGTAAATACTGTATTAATCTAGCGACGACGTACAAAGTCGGTCGAGGCGGGTGCAGGTAGTTCAGCCCAATACGACGAGATACCATAGCATTGCTGAGCCGTCCGGGCCAGGTCCTCCGCTAACAAAGAGGGGGGAAGGGGGGAGATCAGAAAAAAAGTTGTCAAAATAGACGGCGCCCCATTGGCCATGGGTTGAAACTGGGCCTCACCGAGGACAGGATTCTGCCGCAAATCGAGGTAGCGTTCGCCGAGCTCGACTTCATGGCGGCATCCCGTCGCGCTTGCGCCAGATCTGTAACGAGAGAAAAAAACGCGCATGCAAGAAGTTAGTCAAAGACACGCCCGGATGGTCTCAGAGAGTAGGGTCGCGCGCACTCGAAGCAGCGCACGACGCGATCACGCAGCGGCTCGAGCATGTCCCACGAGTCCGCGCGGACGGACCACGACATTTTGGCGTAATCCGGAATGACTGTCAACACGCAGGAAAAAAAAATTAGCGTCGCTTGTCACTCGGACGTTGAATACTCTTCTCTCTCTCCCCCTCTTTGTTGTCTACTTGTTCTCTTTTTGTCCCCCCTTCCCTGCCCCCCTTTTGTGGGATAAGGGGCCAGGCCAGAGGCGCGATGCAAGTAAATGGGAGGGGTTAGGAAACGAAAACGTACTGTTCGGTGCCCAATCGCGTCCGGAGATCACGCCGTGAACACGCTGCTCAGGGCGGATCTGCTGGCGAAGCGCAGAAAGGCCGGCGTACGCGACGAACGCCGCGTCGAGTGCGTTCACGCCTTCCCATGGTGCGTATCCTGCGTGGGCGCTGCAGGCCTTTCTATGTCAGTGACCCAAGGGGCGAGAGGGTTCCGCGTGGCGAGGAGGTTCGTAGGGGGGCGTACGGATGTCCGAAGTATTCCACCGAGAGGGCTTGCAGCGAGAGGGAGGACACGAACCCCAGTTCCAACGTGTCGCCTGCCACGGGGTGGCACCTGTCGTGTGCGCGGCTAAATCAAAAAGCCCCCCACGCGCACAAGAAAAAGGACGGAAATGAGGGAAAGGCGACTGCCACATACATGATGCAGATATCCATGTCCTTATAGGCGCCCCTGTCCAAGAGGATCTGCTTACCGGCGCCACTTTCCTCGGCTGCAGCGCCCGTTCGAGGGGCAAGGGAAAAAAGACACATGGTCGGCGATGCATCGCAGAACCCAGAGTCCAGCTGACCACCACGCACCAGGAGTGCCGAGCAGGATGACCGTTCCTGGGACGTCATGCTTCTCGAGGGCTGCTCGAAGCGCGAGCGCGACGCCGACTCCCGCCATCGCGATAAGGTTGTGCCCACAGCCGTGGCCAATTCCCGGCAGCGCGTCCATTTCGGCGTTCACGCCGACGGCGCGCCCACGCGGCGTGCCGCGTTTGAACTCTGCACGCCAGGCAGTCGCAAGGCCGAGGTAATTCCGAGTGACCGTGAAACCGCGCGAGGACATGAAGTCGGTCAGCAGGTCATGTGCGTATCTGTAAGGGCAGGTGTCAGCCGTCGGATCAACGGCTCCGTTGTCAAATGGGGAAAACTTGAGATGTAAACAAACCTCTCCTCGAAATTAAGCTCAGGATGGCCTAAAGCGCGTGTCTGTGTCTTTTAGCGTCTGGCTGGTGCGGCCTCGCTCACCGTGAATATCCAAACTCAACCGACGCAGCTCAGGGTCGAGTTCACGGAGCGTGTCTTCAATCGTCCTCAAAGCATCCGTAATATGATCTTTACCGGACGTAGTCCAAGAATATGGAGGGGGAAGACCGCTCTCCCTCCGTGCGCTACCAAAGTCGCAGCTGCTCGCAATTCGCACGTATTCGGGCTGTATCATCGTCAGCATGTAATTTAAAGGGTCATTATAGATGGCACAGACAAGTTCTCCTGATAGGGCTTTCTCAGGAGAGGACTCCCTCTGCGCGAGTGGGGCGCCTTCCCCTTGAAGGGGGGCCTGCTGGTGCGCCCGTTGCCGGCGTGATCCGGATAAAAGACCTGAAAAACACCCAGACCACTCATGGGAAGGATCCGATGACATCTCCCAAGGGTTCACGGTGTTGATGGTGGTATCCAGGATCAAGAGAAATCTGGGCCATCTTATATGCACCAGAGAGGGGGGCGGTCGCGTGGCGCGTTTGTCGCGTCTCCGTGGTCGTCGGACGTTCTTCCGGCTTCGCATTGTGGGCCGTTGTCAATTGAAATGTCACTCTAAAAGGGGACGATGAGCCACCGAAGCATTTATAGTATGATTTTCTAAGGTATGGCAAGCGAACAAGAAGGTAACAGTATCGCCCGCGGTCGCGAACAATGAGAGCACAGTGCAGCCGGAAGCCCAGGCGGGTACGTATAGCAATCATCGGCCCAGGACTCGGAGCGGTTAGCAGATAAGAACGCGATAAGCATCGATTAAGGGGTTGCCGACTTGACAGCGAGTTTCTGGAACAGTTGTATAGCCATCGCTATGGGACCTCCTGCAAGGAGACTCTCGGTGAAAGCGTCCTCCCCGCTGAAGCCTAACCTCAAACGTCCAGAGTGCGCGCACAACTGAGCAAGGTCACCAGCGCTGGTGAAACCTGCTTGAGGAACAGGGTCGTTCCCGATATGGACTACGGTTTCTCTGTCACTCGTCCTCACAATATGTGCAGACGACGCGAGCGCTGGAAGCAGCTCTACGTTGCCACTCCACGCCTGGAGTTCTACGAAACCCGAAAAGCTCCGTGGAATCAGAAGAGTGACATTACCTACAACACCGGAAAGTCAGCACTGATGCTTGTATTTAATCCATAGATAAGGAAGAAGCTCGGTATGGTGCGAGAACAGCACCCAATTTTGGATAATCAAGGATAGTTGAGGAATTAAACTTACCCGTCCCAGAATACGCGTTAAAATGGACCGTCCTCTCAGGGGATTTGGAGACCTACATCACAACGTCATGCGGGGAAAGCGTGGGCAGGTGGAAGATTGACTCACAAGTTCCAGAACGATATGACCGCTGCGCGTCGTCGCTTTGATCGTCGCAGTCGCAGCTGTAGCCGATTCCGCAACCACGCGGAAGGATGCAGAGATGTTGCCAAGTAGTGAGGTGAACTTGGCAGTTGGGGCTCCCCATGTCATGTTGCGCAAGCGACGCGGTCTCCCCTCAGCACGGTTTGCGACAATTGCGTGCAAAATAGAGGAATCCGAAGATTGTGCGGCCAACGGGTCGAGCAGCCAAGAACCTGGGGAACAATCATTTGTTAGGATTAGGCATCTTACCTCTGACGTAACAATCTAACAGACCTCTGATGGGGTTAAGCACCGTGGCTACGCTCACGCCACTAGTTGGAACGCTAGGCAGTGGGGCCGCAACCGGAAGCATGTTTCCCGAGCGAGACGCAACCACAATATCCGAGGAAGTGGACGGGTCTCCCGCCGAGGTATATGAGGGCGGACTTGCCACATGATCAGAGGGAGCACTCTGTCCCATAAGTAAGTTAACTAGCATGTCCTCGTGTTTTGGCATCATGACTCACGTATTCCTTCATTTCCTCAGGTCCTGTCTTCTCCTTGCGCGTGCCTTTGGAGGGTTCTTGATCAGGGAACATCGCGAACGATTAAAGAACCGAGACAGAAGCTAGATGATTGTGAGCGTTCCTATGAGAATAACGAGGTGGAGACGAACATGAGACCCATGCCATTTATAGAGGTTGGCTTCAGGAAGCAGCGCCGGTACTGTATTGTATAGCCCTACGTTTGTCTCCGGCATGTGGTGTGCAACAAACACCAACCCGACTCGATCTATTTTTGGATCAGTCACACTATGTCACAGCATAGTGTTGGAAATCCGTGTGGTAGTGAGGCACTCTTCCTTCGTGGGGTATGTCTCAAAATTAACCAGAATCTCAACTTGCAGCAACTTTTCCGAACAGCAATTTTGTGGGATGCAGCAGCCCCCGACAGAGAAATGTTTCAGCTGGTGCGGTGCGAAACGCGACCACTCTAATGTCATTCCCGTTGATGCGGCGCAATTGAACTTATTGAAGCCGCAGCCACAAGAACAGAATAAGAAGTTCGATTCCGGTCATTCAAGCTCAGGCAAGATTCACGGGTAATTCATTTACCAGCAACCCGTCCTGCCACTAGCGCAGCAATCCTAGGATGAGAGTGACATGTATGTTCGGATCAAAACGTACGCAGCATCTGGCCATGTCCGGTGTTATACTCTGCTCAAAGTTCCGTTCCCTCCATAGCCCTGCGCAGCAGTTCGTGCGTCACATATTCAAGCCGTCGACAAGAACTATAGGACAGCTAGCCAAACTCAAATCCAACTAGGTTCAGCCAGGTGAACTAGGATACCTCTCCTTCGACATCAATGTAGGACAGTAGGAGCGGCCGGACAGCTTCTTGGGTTAAATACAGGGCTTACCACGACATTTATCAGTGGCTAGTGCTTGAAACGTACCTGGTCACTATTTGAGATGTTGACCGTGTCGCACAAGTAGCTCTTTCGAAGGGTGACCACCAGCAATACGACCCTTATAAGATGTGGAATGCATCAGCGAAGGGTATACACATCACAGTGATAGTGCGCTTATCTACCGTCCCGTTCGAACAGATACACAATAAAGCGAAGCTACCCCATGATATTACGTCGTCATTATCACAAAATGGTGAGTGTTGCCCACACAGGAGACAGCACGCTGGCAAGAAAATTACCTTCCTTCCCACCATTCGGGTCACCAAGACGGATGTTTTTAAACGAATAACTTATTAATATGTCACCACTGCAAGTGGAACCAGATTCTCAGGCACGACGAGACTGCGAGATGATCGAATAAGAGATTTCTCAGTGAAGATCCGTAGTGGTTTTGCTACCAAACAGTCAGACGTCAGCCGACCTACTGACGGCACTGATGCACTGATGCATTGACCCTTTCGCAGAAGAAGAGCATAGAGAGAGCTAATACATTTGGACTGAGATGGGCACTCCCTAGGGCTCTAACTTGAGCTTGTATAGCGACGACCCGCGCTACTAAATGGCTTCATAACTATCAGTTCCTCCCTCTCAATTCAGTGAAGATGAGAGATCCCGGCAGTTGAGAGAAGATAAGATACTGTACGCTTGAAACGGCTCTTGAATTTATGCCCCATGCCATACTTTTTGATGCGAGTACCAAGACACGCAGGCGAATTCGTGACCCAGACTTGATATATGGCTGGACAGGACTGAACAAATAAGCGCCGGTTCGTCCGGGACCAGAGGGCGCGGGAACAAGATGCACCGAACAAAGTAGGAGATTGGTTGACGAGCGAAACGGGACCTCACGATTCGAACCAAGCTATCGATTGGTTTGGCAGCTCAGGTCGGTGTCAGGGAATTGAAGGGAATATGAAGGAGAGCCAAGGAAGTAGAGTTTAGGGATGGCACGTTCACGCGGAGGTTTTTGAGAGTGTGGATTTAATGTTAGCGTACGCCCATATCAGAAAGCGAGGTGTTATTATAGGGCACGGTGCCCGCGAATTAAAGAGTAAAAAACCCCAATTTCATGGTAGCATGAGAACCAGGGCGGAAAAGGAAAAATGAAAGGATGCTGGTGCTGCACACGCCCGATTGTATCACGCGTGGAGAGGAGCGCCCAAGGCCGGCGTGTCCTAAAGCCGGGCGAGGCGTCGGAGAGGAAATTGTAGGTGGAGAGAGAGGATGGCGTCGCTTCAAGAATCCAAATGAAGAGAACATGGGGGACACAAGTACGAGCCTGTACTAGTGAGGTGGCGAGGAGACGCGCTCAGATACTGCCATCTGTACGCAGTTATGCGCTCAGCGGGAATGATCACCAGAAAGAGAGAGACATGCGCATGCTGTCTTCCAGCACGAGGACAAAGAACTCCGTCGCTGACACATAGCAAAAGGAGAGGAGCCCTTTCATCGGCACTACTCCGTGGGCAGCCCATAAGTCTAGTAGGCGCCGACTCGGATTATGGTATGTCCCCGTGGTAGTGACGGCACACCTTGGGGTTAATATCAGTTGGGCGCCATGGAATTCTGGTCGTACAAAAGATTGGGGAGATAAGTTTGGGCGTGGGTTGTCCGGTTACTTGATTCACCCGCGGGCGCTGCCTTGAGGTTCTATGCCAACAAATAATCACATAATGATGTGAACAACACAGCAAGAAAACCGGATAGCAACATGCAGTGGAAGCACAGGTAGAGTAGTACAATGTTGTATAACATCATTGGTCATATAAGGAGAAGTGCTGTCTGAGCGATGGGCTAGTCTCAGAAGCAGAAACGTATTCGAAGACTAAAATGTCGAGGCGTGACTATCTTGTGTTCCTACGAGATGGCCTTTGGGCAGGAGGGCATCATGAGTTTCTGCACTAACTGAATCGCTTGGTCCACAAGTCTGGGTGGCTCGGTGACGAAGTCTTCACCACTAAACCCCAGCCTCACACGCCCATGACGAGAGTAGAGCCGAGCGGTATCCGTGATACCATCAGCGCCCAGTGTGGGCATTGGGCCATCGCCCAAGAGAATAGTGGTTTCTCTGTTGTTCGTGCTTATCACACGTCCGGAGGCCGCCAGGACTGGAAGCATCTCCACTGATCCATGACGAGAGGAGAGCTGGACAAGGCCGCAGAAACTCCGTGGAACGAGAAGGGTGACGCTGCCTGCAGTGTCAGATAGTCAGCTTCAGAATCATCTCACGTTGAAACATAGAGAAAGCCCGATGTCAGAGACGAGAGACCCAACGCACCTTTGCGTGAATATGCATCAACATGTACCGTCCTCGTCAGAGCAGAGGAGACCTGGGCTGAATCAGAACGACAGAATATGGTGGACATTTTAATAGCTGACCAGATCGAGGCTGATATTACCACTGCGCGACTCCGCCCGAATCGTCGCAATTGAATGGACTACTGAGTCTCCGAGAACGCGGAGCTTTGCTTGTATGCTGCCGTGGCGGGAAGCAAGCTTTGCAGTAGGAGGCACTGCCTTCGAGGAGCGGGAGCGACAGCACTTCTTCTTCTTCTTCTTTACTGATTGACCATCGAGGAACATCTGTACAAGTCCCGGCTCGGGCACCTGGGGAGCGAGCGGATCAAGTGACCAAGAACCTGTCTGGTATGTGAGAGCCCGGTCAAAGGCAAATACCTGTTAAACCCACCTCGAATTGGGTCGTGTTTCGTGTACATGTGCAAGCCATTGATTGGTGCGCTAAATGGTACTACGGTTTGCGTGTTTCTTGAGAGAGATAACGTTCTCGAGGACGTAGAGGAGGCGCTAGGCCGAGGAGGGAGAGGGGGAGCCCGTGAGTACGCAGGAGGACTATCCGCAGGCTCGGAGTTAGGAAAAGACTTCTAGGTCAGATGTCAGAAGTTGCATTATTATATTGAAGAACGAGGGTGGACCGTGGACACACAGATTTGTCAAGGGCATCGCTTGGCGGTGGAAGAATCATGGTTTAGGAAGACGAGTGTCGGATGTGTTCGGTGGAAGTGACTTGACTCGTACGATGCTCGAGCTGAACAAACACTGTCCTTGATTCCGTGTGTTCGATGTATGAGCGTCATTATATATGTGCCCAGAGGCGCGCAGACCCGCTGTGCTGCGGAGTGCCTAGTAGTAAGCTCCTACAGCAACAGGCTGCGCCATGCCGTACGGCAGCACAGCCACACATCATGCGCAGTGGTGATTTATTGGTTACTTTCCCGTGCCATACGGCACTCATACGGCTGACGTGCCATTCGCGCAGCAAAAAAAATGCTATGCAGACGCGATGAACAAAAAATGAGAGGGCCTGGCCGGGAATTGAACCCGGGACCTCCTCCAAATGACCTCAGCCCTAAGAAGGAATCATACTACTAGACCACCAGGCCGTTGTAGTGATGGGTCGATTTTGCCACACACAAACTTGGTGCTCTCTGAAATTGGAAAGCTTGCCAGTTGTCAGCCTCCGTGTGCTCCGTTCCCTGACTGTAGCCCACTCAAACACGATCCATAGTTCCTCTTGTCCGCCGCCCATGCACTGAGAGACTTTGCACTGCTGAGGATGTCTGCCTCTTTCTGGTTGGACAACTCTGATGATTCGATCTTCTTTACTCCCTCGGGCAACTTCTCTTCGCGCTGTTCTACCGATTCGCTCAACATCGATAACATACCGTCTCTCGATAACTATCCTTCTCTGCTTTTGCCCTCACGTAGTCTCGATTCCTTGCCTCTTTGCAATCTCGAACCTCTCAAGGCTCCGCCATGTCCCCAGACTACACCTCGACGGCGAAGGACCCAGCATAATTTCCTGTCGCTTATGGCCTCGCTTGCCCTTCCAAAGGGCAATCGCTCCAACAAGAAGTATACCAACGTCCTTGTTTCATCTCCCACACCAGAGCGCCTTAAGAACGTCCCGCAACTCAAACCCGCCTTGAAGACCTGGATTGTGAGCATTAGTCCGCTGTGGGTCTATGGTGCTAATTAGCTCTGTAGTCTGCTGTTCCTAGCTCAAATCCTCCTGATATGGCACCTTGGTCTCCGCCTCGTGAGAAATCTCACTATGTTTGGGTCCCTGAGGGTTCCTGTTTTCCTCCATCGTATCTTAAGCGTTGTCTCCGCGAGCGCCACGGTCTTGTCGACAAACACTTGCCATCTACACCTGTTCATTCTCGTCTGACTGTAATCTCGAAGCCTGTCGAGCGTCCTGAGTCGCCATCTCGGTCTCTTCCACTTCGTCGCTGTGCTTCACACGCTGCCCACCACAAACGCGTTCGAGACTGCACGCCAGCATATATTCCGATTACGTTACCACCTGCCCGCATCCGCGGGAAGCCACGCCGGTGGTCTCTTAGTGTTCCGCCGAGCTATATCAGTACAGAGTTTATCACTCGTCGCCTCGAGTCACAGCGTATCGAAACTATTACAGGAAGTGGTCCCGCTCAATCTAATGCGGCAGTTGACACCCCGTCTCTGCCTCTACCCGCTATCAAGGTATCTAATTCTACTGCCACCATTGCAATATCTTTCCCCGGTTCTCCTGAAGGACCTACGCCAGCTCCTGAACCTCTTGCCATCCGGCGCGGACAGAAGATGCTTACGCCCCTTACCCTGTGGTCACAAAAGCGTCCGGATGAGGATTATCCAGGCATCCCTACTGCTTTTCTTGGCACACCATCCGCATATTCGCCCCATTTCCAGTTTTCTTCATCGATTGCGCAACTCGACGCCGAGTCTCTCCCCATCAGTGACATGATCAACGCATTACGATCTCAGGCTGCTAGTTTGAAAGTTTCGACACCCGCAGAGGCTTGTGCTCCTCGGCTAGACATGCCACCCTCTTCTGTGAATTCACTTTCAGCGGCATCCTCAGACATTGTTCCTAGCATCAGCGAGGACGATTGGGCGTTCGCGCAGGACTTGATTTCGCGTTACGGCGATCAACCAGAAGAGAAGAGGCCAGTTAAAGCAAAACATCGCCAGCAACAAGCTCCTTCTGTTAGGAACTCCCTCACACCTAGGACCCGTTCAACGATTCAAACGAGCAGAGTGCGACGCGCTTCGGTTCCTCCGGCGGCATCTACGCCGACCAATCGACCGAAGTCGAGTTCGGCACCCCGCACTGATCTTGCCAAGCCCAGAAACAGCAGTTCCATCGCAAGGCGGCGCAGAGATTCACGCCAGACCGGTTCGAGCACCGCAACTACGAAATATGTACCCCTACCGGATTCGAGCCCTAGCCCATCATTCAGGCCACTTTCTGTAATCGTGCCCAGTCACACCAAGGCGCTCGCACCCGACTCTCCTAGCGATGTGAGGAACGAATTCTCGACCAAACGTCGTCCGGGAATATTGAAGCACGCGAAGAGCGTCCGCTTCGCTGACGTGCCAAAGCCAAACGACACCAAGGACAATAACCCATCAGCAAGCCAGTCTCGTACAAGTACACCGAAAGGGGCTGGGGGGTCTCCATCGCTCCAGCCGTCTCCTCTACGTGCCTGCTTTGTGCCCGAGGAATTGGAGGTCCAAACACTGTCACGACAGCCACGCGCAATCCCAGCGACAGAGGCATCCACGCGCCTTTTCAAGGTCGACCGACGCAGCCCTGTTCAGCTAACCCCTTCTCAGACTGTAAATTTGCGCAGTTCTATGTTCAACTCGCCAACGATTTCTACTACGCCTGGGTTGTCCGACACATCTCCATCGTCCAGCAATTCTCGCGCAGTAAAGAGACTGTCGCTACTTGTCAAGGAACAAGTCAAAGATAAGGACAAGGAGAACAGTCCGCTCGCGTTGCGTACTCAGAAGCGCGCGAGAAGGAACACAGATGTAGACGAGAACACTGCACGGCGCGCGGCACGCAGCGAAGGCGGAAGTCGCAAGCACAGATTATCGAGTCCACTGAAATCGTTCCTTGAGCGATTGCGAGCATAAGCGAGCGCATTTCAGACATATCAGTTCGTTCCATACGATTAGTTAGTAGATTTTATTCCGTACTGTATTGCCTGTGTATATGGTTAGGTTGAGGAAATATGTTTGTTTACTATTGAACATATTGAACAGTTGTTTGGCACAGCCACCGTGACCTGCCCAGATCGTTGAATTCCCGGTTCCACGATGAAAGGGCACTCTCGCCACCTTACCACCTCGCTACCACAACCCGTTCAGGCATCTCACCAAAACATCGGTAAAGTCACGTATCAGCCGCCAAGTGTAACAAAACATCCTATAGAATGCCGCGGGGCATCCCCAACGTTAAACGCGATGAGTCGCAGGGAATGCGCTACACGACATTTCATGTGCCTCCACAGTACGTCCTAATCGCTCGCATCACGACCCTCCCGCTAAATGCTACCCTCAGACTCAACCCAAAGCACATGAGCACGTCGTATCTCAAAACCGAGATGAATACTATGTGGGGCCGGAAGGCAGCGAGGAGTAAAACCATGACGGATGAGCCCCCACCAGAGGTGCGTCTAGGACCTCAGCGTTTGTCCCATTTCCTACACAATGAAACACACAATGTGCTAATGTGTGCGGATTGGCGCGGGCAGGGGCGCCGTGGCTCCCACGTCGTCGTCTTCCACCTGGGGTCGCGTTATTTACGCGTAGGTCGCGCGTCCGACGTTACACCTGTCACCGTACCAAATGTTATCGCGCGCAAGACCATCAACCCCCCTGCGCCCACGTTCATCAAGGGAATTTTTCGCCCAGGGAAGGCTCGCGCACGGGCACTGCTGCCACTTCCAGCCAACAGCGATGAGTACGCCGTGGCTCGCGGATCCGATGATCCAGTGCGTCCCATCCTCACTCTCACCCTCACCTCACACTTACCCCCCTTCTCGAATGGGTTTTTGGCGGCGCTGACTGTGCTCTATGCGATGGTAGTTTGATGAAAAAATCGAGGTGATACAGGTGTCGTTACGTGACCGCATGCGGTTCTACAAGCTTCGTGTGACGCCCGATGCGGCGACCAAAGCCACGACCTTCAACGAGCAACTCAAACCCGAGCTCATACCAGAGCAGAACGACCCGTTCTGCGTGGACTGGATTCATGACATTGCGGCCGAACCTTGTTATGTTGGGGAAAAGGTGCGCTTGGCCATTTCTGAGCGGGTGGTTGTTAATGTTGCGTTTGGCAGGCCCTCAGGCTTGCGGATCCCCAAAAGCAAGGGTATATTTTGAGGTGGCCGATCTTGGGCTCCAGATTCAACACGAGAGACTATCAATCAGTTGCCATGATTATTGACGACATCGAAACCATACTCGAAGCCACCTTGCAAGACTCACTTAATATTAGTCGTCAGGCATATAAGGTATTTTCCCCTTCAGGACACGGATTATCATGTATATTCAATAACATATAAGGACTACTCAGCCGTGCTGGTGATACCCGATTACTATGACCGGCCATATGTCCGCGATATGATCCAATTGTTGCTAGTTCGTATGGGATTCAAGCAGTTATGCGTTCAGCAGGTAATAATTCTCAGCTTTCTCCAAGGCACGCCTGACGAGACGAGCCTGCCAGGAATCACTGGCTGCTACATATGGTGCGGGGATATCTAGTGCTTGTGTTGTCGACATTGGTGCCACGACTGTAAGTATTGCGTGCGTAGACGAGGGTATGGTCATACCCGAAACAAGGTGAGACTGTCTGTCTACGACCGTAGCGGATCTGAGTTGAATTCGCCAGGATCTTTCTCAATATGGGGGGAGACTATATTACCGAATTCCTATACGTCCTACTCGAGAAGATTGGCTTCCCGTATAGGGATATAGACCTTGCTCGGTCCCACGATTGGAATGTGATGGAAGATTTGAAAAGCCGACTCTGCACTCTGACGGAGGTGAGACTGAATGTCTTATTTCTCTTGGTAAGAATTGTTGACGTGGCAAACTAGGAGAACGTCGCACTCAATCTTTACGATTTCGTTGTGAGGCGCCCTCGAAGACCAGCCGAGAAGTACGGCTTACGTGCTTACGATGAAATCATTCTCGCACCCATGGTAACTCCGGTGCAGGTTGGCTTTTATGTCAAGCACGTTCTGACACTATATTCATGCAGTGCCTGTTTGAGCCGCGTGTGATTGACTTCGATGAATTGAAGCAGGGTGTGCGACCATCGCAGGATTCGGGGGTTTCGGAGGACATTATCGATATACGTGAGCCGCGCGATGCACTGATGGAAAAATACGTTCGTAGATCTAGACTGAGCTGCGGATGAGGTATTGATTTTCATCGCTCAGACCCAGGCCATGATTATCTCCACGCAGCACCTCTTCACTCCCCGGAACCTTGCTGCCCTGGAGAGCGCAGCTGCACAGTCCGAGAACCACGACGCCCCGGCTTCCGGCCAGCAGACCCCGGCCGTTGCAGCACAAGGAGAGGACATGCCGTCCGAGGCGCCTGCCCCATCAAAGTCGGTCGAGACATCAACTACTGATACCCCCATCGAGGGTGAAGCGACATCGAAAGCGCCAACACCACCGCTTCCATCGTCGACCGTCGGCCCAGACGAAGCCGCGCCTGAAACGGCCGCAGCTAGCCCTGGAGCGGGCGAAGGCGCTGGGACTGCACCCGGCGGCTTCAACCTCGACATCGCATTTGAAGCGAGCAAGCTGCCGATGGACGTCGCGATCTTTAACAGCGCGCGTGCCGCGGGCGGAGATGAGAAGATCCGCAAGTATTTGCAGGCCGTGCTCGTCGTCGGAGGGACGGGGCTGATACCAGGTATTTCGCATGCGCTCGAGAGCAGGTACGTTCGCTGCTGCTTTCACGTATTTATTGCAATCAGTTGATTGACCTGGCGGTCAATAGATTACAGGCAATTGCGACGCCCTTGGTGACAAATATGGACAAGGTGCAGATCATCCCCCCGCCCAAAGGTGTTGATCCGCGTGTCCTTGTGTGGAAAGGCGC
>Ga0307510_10005007_pt1 | contig 15692 bp, 15 predicted proteins | sample 12_EM_MG_FD_207224 | JGI IMG/M metagenome (GOLD analysis project Ga0307510, IMG submission 207224) | Populus trichocarpa ectomycorrhiza microbial communities from riparian zone in the Pacific Northwest, United States - 12_EM | ecosystem: Host-associated > Plants > Roots > Unclassified | place...
TGAACCCAGGTTGGCTCATTCCTTATTACCTAAGTTACATATTTATCATACTACCTCATGTGTCACTAAACTTAATTTTTTATCATTGTTTTTATCCAATTTCATGCTTTCAAAGTGTTTTTTTTTCAAGTTATCGTAATCTCTTTTTTTTTCCATTTACTATCATTGTTTATTTTTTTATCATCTAATTAAAATAAAATTAACTTATACTAAACTTGGTCGGGGTTATTTTGTATGTATTTCTTTTCCATTTGTTTTTGTTATTTCTTTTAAATGGCTTGCAGAACTTGGACTATAGTTGCCTTTTTAATTTTTTTTCTAATTTTAGTTGTTATTTTAATTGATATTTTTTTTAAAAAAATATCTTTTTTAAAATAGTTTTTTAATTTATGTTTGAATTAATATCCTTCCTCTATAATTTTTATTTTTTTATGTAGTCTTTTTTTAATAGAGGCTTATATTAAATTATTTTGTATGTATTTAATTTTTGAAGATATTATTCTTATTCATCTTAAAAACAATTATGTTTTATATAGATGAACTTTATTTTTACAAATAATAAATATTTTTTTAGATGATATTTCTAATATGTGTGCCCTTGCATAATTTATTTTTTCTTTTATTTTTTTCAATCAATTTAATATGTGTGTCTATTTTTGTTATAAATGATTGCATAAAAATTATTTTAATAAACAAAATCAGTAAACATAACTGAGTAAATATTTTATCTTACGAGATTAAATATCTTAATCTATATTTGTCTCTTGATTTTTTCAATTGTGTTTTTAATTATTGTTAATGATTTTTTTTCTATTTATGTAATGTTTCTAGATTTTTTTAATTAGATTATTTTATAAGATTTTTGATTTATACTTAGAATGTTTTATGTAAAAAAACTTATTAAAAAAGCCTGTATATCTATCTTTCTGAAAAAAATATACTACCAGCGGCGAATCATGGTTCAAACAACTACTATTATCTGTATTCTGTCTTTTGTCTTTTGCTATAAAAGCATTTAATCTAATAGTTCATTTTTGAGAAGCAGACATGTTCAGATGTGACAAGGAATACATTTAGCTTTTCCTTTCCAGACACTTTTTCAATTTTTTTAAACCAGCTGTACAAGTAAAATATAATATCGATGAAGGCAGTACTGAAAAAACCACTGTTCCTCCGATCCTTCTTCAATATTTTTTCCGCTGGACTCAGGGTGTGGAACTACAAAGGCTGCCTGGTGGGTGCAACCTGCTCTCATGCAAAATGCGTCAGCAAAGCATTAGTCAGGTTTATGAATTAGAATCTTCAATAAAGACAAGACAAATGAATTGATGAGCATAAATAAATTAGGCTCCCAGACAAGTGGTGATGAATTTGCATATCGTCAATGCTATTCACGTACCGCTAGACTGCACCGAAAGTGCAGTGCAGATAGCATTTAGGGTACTAATAGCTCCATCCTAATTAGGAGATGCATCATCTCCCTTGGTCTCCAAAAAATCTCGTAACGGTATTGACAAACTTTTGGCTATTACAACGTGATGAACTCATTGAAGTTTGATGCAAACCTACTGATCACGTGGTCACGTAACTCATAATCAAGATTGGTCTGATCCTGGAAAGCCGAAATAGATCTGATAGGAGTGTGACACAATAAAAACCTGTCACAAGACACCAATACTATTGGAATGAAATAGAATGACACCACGAAGCCAATTAATCTTTGATAAGTCAGATTCAGTTCATTCAAGAACTGAAGAATGTAAGAATTACTCTCACATGTTAAAAGTAAAAAAATTCAAAAGTAATATTCATTAATGGCTGCCGAAATTTTGGTTACATGAGTTTAAATAGTTCTTGAAAAATTAACCCTAATGAACCCCTTATGTGAACTTATATGAGGTCCACTCAAAACTGATCCAAAAACCCTAAATTGGAAAGCTCATAACCTGATTCAAATAAGCCTTGAATCCTAGCTGGAAAAAAAAGTATTAATTAAGCTCAAACATGAAAGAAAATAATAAAAATAACTAATTTGTCATTAAATACCACCAACCCTGCTTTCCTCGTGTAACTAGGATGAATAAGGAATCCTTATAAGAAAAAAATTCTGAAACATTAATGAATCCTTACCACAATTGGAGATTATATTGCAGCTCATTAAAAATCATTTTGGAACTAGAAAATTCCCAAAACAAGCTCCCAAATCCTTGTAGGAAAATGATTCTTGCCAAATAGGAAGTCCACAAGTCAAAAAAAAATAAATAACAACATTCATACAACATGTTCTAACCTATATCACAAGTCCTTCCCGAACTCCGATTCACTTGAACATTTACCCTAACATAGAAACATACCTTTGGAATCTTATGGTAAAGATTTAGCTTGATCCAACGGTTGGATTTGGAGTTTTGCTCAATAGCATAAAACTGGACAGTAGAAACTTTTATGCCAAAATCTGAATCTAACCTTGCTTAGGTCTTATCACAAGACTGAGCCGTATCATTCTCTCCCTCTTCAAGAAGATTCACTCTTGAATCTTGAATAGGATTAGTACCGACTCCATTAGCCTCTTGTTTAAAGCCTTTGAAATTCCCTTATTGCTAACACCTTTCTCCACCAACATTGTATGGAAGTAATAACTTACAAGAATTTCAAATAAACACGTCGTACTAACCACTTGTGTACATACTTTTGAATGATAACAACAACGGCTCTCCTTCGTCTTTTATTTTTTTTGGCGTTGTACCTCCTTTTTCCATGACGCTTGAAGATCATAGAATAATCTTCTACACTTATCAACTTCTTCTTCTAAAACCCATAAACCATGGCTTAGTTTTTCGCATCTTTGAGCTAGGATCCTCCTTCATTCCCTCTCCCTTGCTAAATACATGACACAAATAGGAAAAATAGAAGAAGACAAAGATACTCTTGGTCTGACCTTCTTGTTGTATGCCTTAGCCATTCTACTTTGGTATAACCAGTTGTGATAAACGACCACTACTAGTCTCTTTTCTTTGATCAAATTTAACTGCTCCAATCTCAGCTTTGCCTATTCCGATTAATCCAATTTTGAATTCTTTAAGACCTTTAATAATTGAATCTCTCCTTCTAAAGGCATAACCGCTTTCATCCCGTATATCAAAGAATAAGGGGTTACACGTGTAGAAGTTCTAACTGTGGTGTGATATGCGTGAATGTGTACGAAAGCATTTCATTATAATCCTTGTAGGTGACCACCATCTTCTGTATGATCTTTTATGATCTTTTTGAGATTCTTGTTAGTAAGGAGAAGAATTGAGGTGTTTAATATTCCACCTAGTGCAGAGCTCAACAATCAGCATTCCATTGAAATTCTGAGCGTTATCGGTTATCAATCTTGTTGGTAAGCTATAACAACATATCATATCTTTCTCATTGAAGCTCCTGACTACTTTCTATGTCACATGTGCATAAGAGTTGGCCTTTACCCATTTAGTGAAGTAGTTGATGGCCACCAAAATGAACATATGCTCGTTGCTAGCCTTCAGATTAATTGGTTTTATGACATCCAACCCCCACATATCAAAAGGCCAAGGTGAGGTTATATTGAATAGCGGTGTTGGAGGTGCATTTGTCTTATCACCATATATCTGACACTCGTGGTATTTTATAACAGTCTATACAATTCCTTTCATGGTCAGCTAGAAGTATCAAGATAATCGTATTTGCCTTGCAATTGTATGTTTGTTGGCACAGGTGGCATAAATTCCCTCATGGATTCCTTTTAATTCTTACTCAACCTAATTCTCATTCAGACACCTGAGTAGAGTCTTGTCAAACAATCTCTTATATAGGATTGCACCATCCAAGTAAAAATCCATTACCATTCTCCTCAAAGTCTTTTCATCCGTCTTGGAAGCCCTTTAAGGGTATTCCTGGTGTTGGATAAACCTCTTAAAGTCACTATACCATGGTTTTCCCGTCTAATGATTCTTTAATTGTATAGCAATAAGCTTGGGGATTTCAGACTTTGATGTTTATTGGTTGGATCTTGCCTCCAGTAACGATTTGTGTCATAAAAGCTAGGGTTGCTAAGACATCAACAAACTGATTCTTGTCTCTATTATGGGTGAATTTTATTTCTTCAAATTTGCTAGCTGATTTCAAGAGATAATTCTGATATGGCTTCAACTTCTCATCCTTGATTTGCCACTCCCCTTTTACTTGGCAGATGATTAGTAGGGAATCCCTATAGACCTCAAGCTTCCCATCCTTAAGCTCAAAAGTAACTTCCAGACCAATGATGTAAGCTTTATACTCGGCCATGTTATGGGTGCATTCAAACTGTAACCTTACTGAAACAAGGTATTGCTTCTTTTATGGAGAAATTATCATACTCTAGCTCCACTTCCTGATACCTTTTAAGGTCCACCATCATTTATCTCACTGGTATCTTTGACTATTACCACATCCTCATCAGGAAGGTCAAAACTCAATGGTTGTAATCCTCCATGGCATGATATGCAAGATGGTTAGCAATCGCACTCCATTTTACAGCCTTCCTTGTCATAAAAATAATTTCATATTCGACAAGTAAAGCTTTTCATAAAAGTACTTGAGTGGATCTAATTTTGAGATCAACTAGGTCGTGCTTGAGCCTTTTTGCGCTCCACACCAAGGCACAATATAGCTTTTTGATTGTTGTATACTAGGATTTATAGTCATTGAACTTTTTACTTAAGTAGTAGATATCTTGTTCTTTCATCCTCAACTTATCATGCTGACCCAACACGCATCCCATGGTCGTTTCTGTCACTCTTAATATATAGGATCAAGGGTTTTCCTGTGTAGGAGGCACTATCAGTGGTGGGTTTTGCAACTACCTTTTTATTTTGTCAATAGCTTCTTGGCAATCATTGTTCTATACCCTAGGAATTTTCTTTCTAAGCAAACGGAAAATTAGCATGCATGTTACTGTTAGATGAGATATGAACCAAGCTATGTAGTTCAAATGCCTAAGGAAACTTCTTACTTCTTTCTCTATTTTAGGCACCGACATATCCTAGATAGCCTTTGCTTTATCCAAATCAACTTTTATTCCCTGACTAGTTACTACAAAACCCAATAGCTTTCCAGCTCTTACCCCGAATGAGCATTTTGCAGGATTCAATCTTAATTAGTATTTCCGCAGCCTCTCAAATAATTTCCTCAATACATGCACGTGATCTCCTTCTTTCTTTGATTTAGCAAGTATATCATCTACATAGACTTCCACTTCTCGGTGCACCATATCATGGAATAAAATGACCATTTGCTCTTTGATACGTGGCATCAACACTCTTTAACCCGGATGGCATCACTTTATAACAAAAGGTTCCCCACAACATGACAAAAGTGGTTTTTCTTTGTCTTTTTCTGCCATTCTAATTTGATTATAACTTGAGAACCCATTCATGAATGACAATGTGGCACTCTTCACAGCATTATCAACCAAAACATCTATATGAGGTAGAGGAAAGTCATCCTTTGGGCTTCCTTTGTTTACGTCTCTATAATCCACACACATCCGGATCTTGCCATCCTTTTTGGGAACTACAACCACATTAGCTACCCACCGAGGGTAGTGGAGCACATCCAAAAATCCTACATCCCACTGTTTATGTATCTCTACCTTTACTTTGAGCAACATATCTGGGCATATTCGTCTGGTCTTCTGTTTAACTAGCTTACTACCTTTTATCGTAGGAATCATGTGTAGCACTATGTTAGTGTCTAAACCAGACATATCCATGTAAGTCCAAGTGAAAATGCTTGCATACTCATGTAGCAGAAAGATTAACCTATTTCTTTCCTTGGCTGTAATAAGGGGGCCAATCTTCAAACCAGTGAAACAGAAGACTAGACAAATATGCCTAGTTATGCTGCTCAAAGTAAAGGTAGAGATACAAAAACAGGGGGATGCAAGATTACTGGAAGTGCTCCACTACCCTCAGTGGGTAGTTGATATGCTTGTAGTTCCTAAAAAGAATGGAAAAATCCGGGTGTGTATGGATTATAGATGATGAGGACCAACCCAACACCAAGCTTAATCATGCTAAAGACCCACTAGAGGTGCCAAAGTGGGCCAATTACAAGAGCTAGGGTAAATAAGCTTAAAGAATAATTGAATGGGCTTGTTCAGAACATATGGAGCAAGATGGACCAAGAAGAGCTTGGGACATCTAAAGAGCATGAAGGACAACCTCTAATTCATATAATCCAGGTCCAAGAAGAACCCAATTCGTGTGGAACAAAGGGTTGATGGTTTGGCCCCATAACAACCTTGTTAGGCTTGTTTTTCCTAACGCTACAAGTATAGAAAATCAGTAATTTATTCTCCTAATTTAGCAAGAAAATCGGCCAGATCTTGTTCCTAGAGAGAGGAGGATTATTTAATGTATCCTAACCTATAAATGAAAGTAATTAAATCAAAACAAAAAAGAAAATTTGCTTAGTTATTTGTCCAAGTTATACAAGGAAATCCAAGCTAATCAAGGAAAAGAAAGGGGCGGCAGCAAGGAAACCAAATCAAATCAGATTTTCCTAGTCTACTTATGGTGGGCGACAACTAATCCTATACTTGCAAGGAAGGTTCATTCAACTATAACAACTTATATAACTATAACAAGTTATATGAGGCAAAACAATACCAGACTTTATGTTATTTTTATTTCTTTATATTTTGGGTTATATTTGGGTTTAATTGTAAGTGAGCCTCATATAAGTCCACATAAGGGGTCCATTAGGGTTTATTTCAGTTTAGAGTCAGTATAAATAAGGGCATAACCAGACAAGGTTACATAATTTTTAGATCAATAAACTTCTTTTGTCGCACTTGTTGTGTGTAGGTGGGATAATCTCTCTTCTTGGTTTTCTAAAGAACTGAAAAATGACTTATCGAAGAACAACTGACTTCGTGGCATCATCTTTATACTTCTCGTTTGTGAATCAATATTTGTTGGGTAGGGGTTTCCGTTTCCAATAGTCCTGGTGCCTAGGTACAAGTTATCTTTGTGTCACACTCCTATCAAACCTGATTTACTTGGTTTTCCAGGAATTGGTCTCTTCTTCAGTGACATGTATATTTATTTCCTCAGTCAGGTCAACTACTTATTCCCCTTTAGCCTTCCTTTGTTTCTCAAATTCTTCTAGGGTAAAGCATCTTCCACTACACGTTAGGCCTCCAACTTCCGCTTGAAAGACGGGTGTTGGTTGTGTGCTATGAAAGAAGCACCCATAGTTATAAGGTAAGGCATTGTAGTTTCCCTTATTTGTCACTATAGGTTTGGACAAGACTAATTTGGGCATCCCGTTTATAGTGAATTGCATCCAGCACACTTCTTTGTTTTTTCTAGATTCATACAACATGGACACCTCTATATCCGTTCCTTTCTCTATTCAAAGAATTCATTGAATCATCATTTGCTTCACTTTATTATAGAAGCCTTTACATTGGTTGATCATGTGGCTTTCTTCACTATGATACTTACAAAAATTCATGCTTGTTAATCCTTCATAACTACTTTCTTTATACCCAACTTTTTTCATCATCTCATAAACTCTATTCATCAGTACTTTTAAACTTCTTGGGTATTTCACCTCTAGTGCGTTTACCAACCTGTTACCTGAGGCATCATTGGGTAGAGGGTTTGTGCTCATGTTTGGAGCCACCTCAAATATTATCTACCTAGCTTTAATTAATTGGAAGAGCATTTTCTTGAAGACATTGCAAGAATGAATGATATGTCAACGCCAGCATGGTACTCACAAGTGAGGTTTGACTTATATCAGCTAAGGTAAGGTGGCTGTAGAGGTGCGAGTAGTATTGGAACTACATGCCCGATGCTTAGTAGCTTTTGGTACATCTCCTTTAAGGGTAGTGGTAATGGGGGTAGTTATTTTTAGACTCTTTGGTAATTTTTATTTGGCAAATTTTCGACTTTGTTTTTTACTTGGTTATTTTAAGGCTTAGATTTTCTGGCAAGAAATGGAGAGTTAAAGTTGATGTTGGCAATTTGGGATGAATGGGGATGGGTTGTAGTTTTGGAATTGGTTTTTCTTACTTCTGTAGCAACCTTCAATATGATTGACTTCTTTCTTATTCTCTACAAGCCTTTTTCTCAATGGTTGTGGAGATTCTACCGCTTCTTATTCGCAAATGCGCTCAAGGTAACTATTTTTTCATCCAAAAGTGGGGGATGTACTTGTGTAACCATCTCTCTCCACTTTTGAGCATACTCTTTTATGCTTTCTTTATCCTCTGTCTCTAGATAGGATAAACTGGTTTTATCAAGAGCAATATTCATGTTGTAATTATATTGTTTAATGGAAGTGTCAACAAGATCTTTCCATCCTCAAATCTTCGTGTTGTCTAGTCTCATATACCAACTCAACACTGCCCCACTCAAATTTTCTTGAAAGATATGCTTTAGTAGTTTTTCATTGTGTACTACTTTTTCCATTTTGTTACAATAGGATTTGAGATGGGTAATAGGGCATTGAGTACAAGTGTATTTGATGAACTCGGGAACACTGAACTTCTTTGGTACAAACACGTCGGGATTAGACACATTTATATGGCTTGCACTGGATCATACAAATCTACTCCCTCAATAGCCTTTATTCTGGCTTCTAATGCTGCCATCTTATCTTGATCAATATCATGAGATGATTTTTGCTTGTGAGATTTATTGGCAAATGCATCTATAATTGTAGGGGCTGGTGTAGGTGTTGTCGACTGCACAAATACTGCATTATATTAGGGGTCTTAACCTTGTTCGCCCATCCTCTTTTCGGGCTGAATTGTTGCTTGAGTTTGAACAAAAGTGGTGGGCTGATTGGAAGGGCCTTCACAAGAGGCATTTATAAGCGCTTTTTAGAGTAAGCTAGTGATGCGAGGCATGCTAACCTTTAGTCCAATTCTTCTTGGACATGAGCATCACAATAAGCGCGCTTTTCATCTTTCATATTTCTCTATCGGAGTCAGGTGTCATAGATTTTATGGATTGGAGCTCTTCGGGATCTATATTTCAACTTAGAATGTATTCATTTCATTTAAAAATAAATATATGTGTTTATGAATGCAATTATATATACATGTACATTGGGCGTGGACTAACTTGTTTAAATAACTAATCTCTAACTTCCTTATTAAGCACAGGTAGAATCCATAATCTGAAGATTTGAAGAGGTTTTTCTCGAGTCCTTAAATCGGTTTAATCTCATACACATTAGAAAGTGCCATAAAAAGTAGGTCGGGGCCCTTTCATTCATCAAAAGCAAGTAGTTCATATAAGGAGTTTTCATACACCTCTACTAAAATGTCACCCTTTTATTGGCTATATTCTTGATAGAAGCTGAAACATCATTCAAATATTCTTCATACTTATGAATGGTACTGTCGATCATAGTGGCTTTTACTCGCAACTCATTTGCCTTTCAAGCCACCATATCAATCAGCCTATCAGTTTGTTCAATCTTGTAGTGGACATAATGTATTATCTTGAAGCAATGTACCGTTTCTTGCGGCTAATGATTCATTGTTCCTATCTAGCATTTTAATTGTCTTCTCCAATTATTGGTTCTGGTTTTTAGCCCTTTGAAGTTCTTCTCTCTCGATATCGAGCTCATCTATCTTTGTATTTAGCTATACATCGAAGCTGCCAATGTGGTCCTGCCACTCCTCAAATTGCTCTTTCATTGTCTTCACCTTTTCTACATAGAACTCCAACTCATACTGGATTGTAAAGACTCGGTCTCTCGAGGTGTTTGCTCTATTCTGGTATTCCCTCATATCTAACTCAACTACCCTTCTTACTTCACTCTCATTATTAGCTTGGGCCTTGTATTAAGCTCTTAAACTTCTTTCTTCTTCAATAGTGAAATTAGCCATTCTATTATGTTTTTTTTTTAGCTTTTAGTCTCATTTTGAATAAAGCCACTCGATCAATTATAAAAGCCAATTTTATGAGTTTCAGAAAGGTGGGGATTGCTTCTTAGTGTCTTGTATGGCTCACCTTGGGGTTTGATCATTTCTATCATGAATAAAGATGCCAGTACCTTTTTTATAACAAAATATTTCTTTTATTTCAATGCAAAGATCAAATTATGAAAATGCACAATCCATTAAAAATACGATCAAGTTTTGCAAAACATCTAAAAATAAAACATGGTCTTGAAGACCTTATTCACAAAGCTAAAATGACAAGGCATGTTGACTATAACAATCTGGCTTCTTTTGTTTTCTTCTACACTTGAATTTTTCATTGTCGCTATACATTGCCCTTGGAAGTTTTCTAGCACTCAAATGTAACCTGTCTAGCCTCGATAAGCTGAATAAGCTTATCAATGAAAGAATGAAAACTTCCAATGTTGTACTCCGTTGCTTCATCATGGTACTCATATATTTGGTCAGGTTCATACCACTTTGAGTTTGGTGGTCAGAATGGTTTCTATGAAATCAACATGATGTGTCCAATATTGACCAATTTTTTAAACATCTCTTTCAAAGGAAAAGAAAGAGGTGGTAAGGTTTCTTGTTATATTGTGGATGTCCATGCGGTTGCTTATTGATTTTGAGGGAATGGGGAAAACGTAGATGCTGGGAACTGAACATAGGGAGTGTCATTTTGCTACCTTGGCATCCACTTATTGTTCCACCAATTTTCTTGGTTGATTTTGGATAGATCCCAACTGGTGGATCTCGTTGTTTCCTAGTGATAATTTTACCAGCTCTTATGGCTTACTCAACTCCCTTAACCACTATCAAATGATGAATATATTAGTGAAGTGTTGGGTCGAGGCACCTATCAAATGATCAAAATAAGGGTCTTTAAAAGTATTATTAAGTAGACTGGTCATTTTTTTCTCAAGTAGGGGTAGATCAACTTAAGTAGCCTTTTTTCTCTACTGTTGAGAGCATACTCTCGAACTAATTCATGAGCTTCCTTTCTCCAACACTAATAGACTAGATTTGTTTGGAGTCATGCCAATGTTAAATTTGTATTGCTTAATGAAAAGCATGTACAAGATCCTTTCTGCTTCGAATTTGTGTGTTATCCAACCTCATATACCAACTTGATACAGGCTTTCTCAAGCTATATTCTGAAAGAAGTGCATTAATAACTTTTCATCATGCATAATGTCTGCCATCTTTTGCAATAGGACTTGAGGTGAGTGGCAGGGCACTAAATTTTGGTGTACTTTATAAACTTAGAAACACAGAACTTCTTTAGTACTACCATATTCAGGATTGTCTACATCTTAGTGGCTTGAATAGGATCATACAAGTCAATGCCTTTAATATCCCTTACTCTTGCTTCTAACGTTGCTATCTTATCATGATCAATGTCCTTAGAGGATTTTATCTTGTAGGATTAATTGGAGAATTCATCCACAATTGTTGGGGCCGGTATAAGTATTGTTGACTGCACAAATGCTATATTACACTAGGTTCCTAACCCTGGCCACTTATCCCTTCTTTAGGTTGGATTGTAGCCTAAGCTTGGGCAAAGGTAATTGGCTGATTAGATGAACCTTTACCAGAGGTGTTTTGAGCGTTTGCTTGAGCAAGCTAGCGATACGGGCCATGTTAACCTTGAAGAGTCCAACTCTTATTAAAAGTGACCATCATGGTGAGCACGTTCTTCATCTTCCATGTTTCTCTGTCGAAGTTGGGTGTTGTAAACTCTGTGGATTTAAGATTTTCAGGAACCTATGTTTTAACTTGTATATGCACACATGACATTTAAGACCCGAAAGCATGAATGCTTATGGATGTAAGTGTATGTACACGTACATCGAATATGAATTAACATGTTTAAATTGCTAATCCATGACTTCTTTGTTGAATACGGGCAAAAATTCATAGTTTGATGAATATTAAAAGATCTTTCTCAACTCCTCATCTCTGTTAAATGCTAAATCTCATACACATTGGAGAGTACAAAACAAAGGGGGGGGTCTAAGCTTACCCTTTCCATTCAAAAAATATAAAATGGTCCTTGGGTAATTCCCTAGCTAGCTATATTATCTCAGATTCTTACCCGGTATTCATGGTCTTAGCTCTAAAAATATTATGGAGTTCAGGATTGTTGATCAAGTGCAGCTTGATTCAAAATGAATTATTAGGAAATCCATATCTTAAAGGCAAGTTCTAATCACTACATCTAGGCTTACTACCTAGTTTCAAAATGGTCTATAATGTAACTTCTTCAATCCCAGGACAAACACATCAATAAAAAAAAAAGGAATAAACATGGTAATTTTTTTATTTTAATTAATACCATGATCACCGAAATTGCGGTAGAGTCTCCCTATACCTGGAGGTCCCAAGTTATCGACTATAACATGTATATCAGCAATACTCATAATTTAAACCATCCCCTAACCATTCAAGATTTCCATACCATTACATTCCAAAAAATACCGGGAGGTCCCATTTCTATATTTAGATGTGGTAATATTCAATTGCCATATCTAAATATAGAATATGAATTATTATCTAAGTAGCAAAGATATCACATATAAGACCATATACATATCATACTAAAATTCAAGTTCAAGTATTTAAATTACATAGGGTGTCATTACAATTCAAGTTCTAAAGTTCTTGGATACAAAATACATCAACATCCATCAAGTTCTAAATAACATAAAATACAAAATTTGAGGTACTACTCTTGTCGTGGTGGATATGAAGGACTTGTGACAACATAATATATTTGGAAAATAATTATAGTAAGACAACAATATTGTAAAGGAGAACAATCAAATAATACACATATATATAAGTATGCAAGGTTACGTAATATCATAAGTCCTTACAATTTCTTTCTATTGCATTTAAATTCTTTGTTTCGGAAATCACCAAATAATCTCCTCCTCTCATTCTATCTTAGAATTTTCAACCAATATCCACCTATTTTAAAGCTGAAGGAATAATCCACTCTAGATGTCGTTCCCCATTTCATTGACACTGGCAATCATTTCCCATCGGGAATGCCATTATAACACTTCTCTCCCAAAAATTGAAAAGGAATGCCGACACAAATGAATTCTCATTGGTGTCATTAGTTGCCCATATTGGGACTGACTAATCAAGTTCATCATAAATGCCGACATCAATGCCACTGGTCGATGTCATTGACTATTTCTAACCCGAAATAGTCAATCAAATCTTTTTATTTATCTTTCCATAGTACTTTGGGATATTTCCAGAATTGTCTATGTCAAATTCATGACATCATTAGTTTTCACCTCAGAATAGCTAATAAAGTTTCATGTGATTGCCGATATCGACGTCACCCGCCGATATGATAAACTATTCTCACCCGAATAGTTAATCAAGTTCAAAATCCCTCATTTTCAGGGATGATCATACCGATGTTTGTGAATCTTACTAACATCATTAGCCTCCACATTCGGGACCGGCTATTCAAGTTCGAGGAACGATCGTCAACGAATTCCATTAATACAATTCATATTCTTAATTCAATCAAATATTTAAATCCATTTTTTTTTCTCGTTTATCCCACCTTATCCTTTCTCTCATAATTTCACCAATAGATACAAAGACCAAGAATTTAACAAGTTAGTAAAATTAACGTTACGTAAAAAGTGTGGGATTTTGCAACAAGTGAAGATAGAACATCAAAGGCTGGCAGGGAAATTGCAACAACTACCAATCACGGAATGGAAATGGGAGAACATTACCATAGTCTTTGTAACAAGATTACCAAGAGGCATGAAGGGTAATGATGCGATATGGGTAATTATGGATGGCTTACAAAGTCAGCTTTATTCTTACCTATGAGAATGATAGATCTGGTGGAAAAGTTGGCAAAATTATATGTAGATGATGAAGTGATTAGACTTCACGGGGTACCAATATCAATTGTGTCAGACCATGACCCAAGGTTTACATTGAGGTTATGGCCGAGCATACAAAAAGCCTTAGGGACTAGGGTGAGCCTAAGTATAACATTCCACCCCTAAACAGACTGTCAATCCAAAAGAACTATTCAGACACTTGAAGATTTGTTAAGGTCATGTGTGTTGGAGTTCGGGGGAAATTGGGAAGATCTGTTGCCACTAGTGGAATTCACGTATAATAATAGTTACAAGACTTCTATTGGAATGACTCCCCACGAGGCATTGTATGGAAGGAAATGTCGCACCCCGATCTATTGGGATGAAGTGGGAGAAAGAAAACTCCTGGGGCCCGAAATAATACAGATGACAATTGAGAAAGTGAAGACAATCAGACAAAGGATGAAGGAAGCCTAAGATAGACAAAAGAGTTGGCGGACAATCGGAGGAGACCTTGGAGTTTCAAACAGGTGATAGAGTGTTCTTGAAAGTAGCACCGTGGAAGGGCATTATTCGATTTGGAATGAAAGGAATACTTGCCTCGAGGTACATTAGCCCCTTTGAAATCATAGAAAGAATAGGGCCGGTTGTTTATCGATTAGAACTACCCATATATTTAGATAAGATTCACAATGTATTTCATGTGTCCTTGTTAAGGAAAGCAAAAGTGGACCCCTCGCGAGTGCTACCACTGGTCCCTTTTAAAGTAAAGAAGGATTTAACACTAGAGACAAAGTCAGTCAAAATTGTGGACCGGGGTGAAAAAGTGTTATAGAATAAAAAGGTTTAATTAGTAAGAGTACTATGGAAGAACTCGCAAATAGAAGAAGAGATATGGGTAAGAGAATCGAAGATTAAAAAAAAAATACCCTTACCTATTCTCCAAGAGGTACGTTGCTTAAATTCCAATTTTCTGTTAGAAGGGGAGAATGTGATACGATCTAGGCAATGTCAAATTCGGATTTTGATGTAAAATGTGCACCTATCCAGTTTTACGGCAACAATCATAATTCTGAATCCAACCGTTGGATCAAGCTGACATTTTATGTGGGGTCTCCTGACATGTTACCCTACCTTGGATTCAAATTTCAGATCTATTGGAGTTCAGGAAGGCATCGAAATATGGGTCAACAGAGACTGTGCGAATTTTGTTATTTACTTCTTTTTGACTTGTGGACTTCCTATTTGGCTAGGATTCTTTTTCTAAAAGGATGTGGCAGCTTATTTTGGAAATCTACTAATTCTACAAAGATCTTTAATGGGTTGCAACATAGTTTCCAAGTGTTGCAAGGATTCATAATTATTTCAGAATCCTTTTCTTACAAGGATTCCTTATTCATCCTAGCTACAAAAAGGAAAGAAGACTTCAGAATAAATTCTATCTTGAGATCAGATTTCATAGTCTATTTGGGACTTCTTAATGGTGACAGATGTGATTCTAGCATATTTAGGATGGTAATTTTTGGATTTTTATTTTTATTATTATTTTCTTCTTAGTCTTTGGATTATTATTACTTATTTGGGTCAATTGTAAGTGGGCTTAATATAAGTCCACCTAAGGGGGGTCTATTAGGGTTTATTTAAGTCTAGAGTTAGCATAAATAAAGGCATAACCAGACATGTAAGTTAGACAATTCAGATTAATAAAAGTTCTTGTTTGCTGCACTTTGTGTGTATATGTGTGTGTGTGTTGGTGAGATAATCTCCCTTCCATGGTTCTCTAAAGAACTGAAAAACGACTTATCGAAGAACAACTGTCTTCGTGGCGTCATCCTTATACTTCTCGTTCGCGAATCAATATTCGT
>Ga0307510_10005008_pt1 | contig 15692 bp, 11 predicted proteins | sample 12_EM_MG_FD_207224 | JGI IMG/M metagenome (GOLD analysis project Ga0307510, IMG submission 207224) | Populus trichocarpa ectomycorrhiza microbial communities from riparian zone in the Pacific Northwest, United States - 12_EM | ecosystem: Host-associated > Plants > Roots > Unclassified | place...
AACCAAGAAAAAGTGTTTAGCCTTGCATGTTTGTTGAAAAACTAATCAAAAAGAAGGAAGAATGCATGATTTAGGGTTTCTTAGAGGAAGGGGGTGTTTTTCTCCTCTGGGATGGCTGCCCCCCTTCTCTTCTCTCATTCTTTTTATATCCTAGGAAACCCTAGTCTCTATTTTACAAAATAGTCCTCCCTTGAGTAGACTGTTTACATTTAAGTACATCAATAACTATTTTCCTAAAAAATAAGAAATTGCCTTGCATGAAATCTTCAAGCTTTGACTTAGAGGAGCTAAATTGCTGAAATAAAAACTTGGATATTGGTTTAGATGCTTCGGAACGTAATTTGGACTCGTTTCTTCACGAAACCTGTTCGCTGGCAGAATTCAGTTTTCATCTTTGAAAAATCATATCTCCCTCATATGACATCGTTTTTGGCTGAAATTTGGAGCGTTTATAGGAATTTGAGTCCGAAATCCAAAAACATTGATTTTGCATAAATTGGACTTCTGTAGCTCCAGATATTCAAGTCGGAATGGCCGAAGGTCAACATTGGCAGATTGCGAGATTTGACTTTGAAAGCTGCGATTTCCATGCTCTTCCTTATTTTATTTTCTTGCCTTAGATGTACAGAAAGGTATGGATGTTAGTTTTTTAATGCCACTAGAATCACTTCATTTCAACCTCTAGAGCTCACGCTCTGCACAAAACATCGACTAAAGGTCAATTCTGCCAATTATCTCCAATTTACTCATTTTTGCATCTTTCATCCAAAAATGCCTTCAAAACATAAAACAAAGAATATCAAGGCATTTTATATATAAAACAGAGGCTAAACACTGGTTAAATGTGGGTGAAACTATCGAATAATATGGTTGCATCACATACTATTACATAGCACCTTTCAAAATATATGAACCTGTGGAACGGGCTTTCCTATGCACCTTGATTGTGTGATGTCTCTGTTACAAAACAACATGGATACAAGAATTGTAAATAATCTAACATAATAATAAACATCTAGAAGTACATTATCATTGCTTTTCGTTATTAACTTAGAACGAGAAGATTCCTTCTTATACTTCTTATATACATTGTACATCTCTTATTATTTTGTTAACTGTACTTTTCTCACTCACACAGCCCAACCTCTCCACGGGGTTGTGGGGCCAAAGTTTAACATCAATCGGGGTTAAATACTTCACCTTAACTCGTTCATCCACCTTGGATACTTATAGCCATAGCTAATTGCAACATTTAAATTCGACCATCTGTCTCCGATGCCATTAACAAAAACTAATCACGAAATCAACCCCCGTCATTCCTATAGATACCATTAACCAAAGCTAATTTTTTTTTATATAATCAATTCAGGCATCCACCACGGATGCCATTAGCCAAAGCAAATCATCAAACACAACCCTGTCATCCATCATGGATGCCATTAGCCGAAGCTAATCATCAATCACAACCCGATCATCCATCTCGGATGCCATTAGCCAAAGTTGATCAAACATTTGTCCCAAACATCCATCTCGGATGCCATTAGCCGAAACTGATCAACAATCACAACCCAGTCATCCATCTCGAATGCCATTATCCAAAACTAATCATCATTTATCCCGGTCATCCACTTAGGATGCCATTAGCCGAAGCTAATCATCATTTCTCCCGGTCATCCACTTAAAATATTGTTAGTCGAAGCTAATCAATCAATTGTCCCGGTCATCCATTCGGATGCCATTAGCCAAAGCTAATCAACATTTATCTCGGTCATCCACTTAGGATGCCATTAGCCGAAATTGATCAACAATCACAACCCGGTCATCCATCTCGGATGCCATTAGCCGAAGCTAATCAATCAATTATCCCAGTCATCCATTTGGATGCCATTAGCCGAAGTTAATCAATTAATTATCCCGGTCACCCATCTCTGATGCCATTAGCCGAAGCTAATCAACATTTATCCCGATCATCCACTTAGGATGTCATTAGCCGAAGCTAATCAATTAATTGTCCCGGTCATCCATTCGGATGCCATTAGCCAAAGCTAATCAAACATTTGTCCCGGTCATCCATTCAGATGCCATTAGCCGAAGTTAATCATCAACCAATCAAACGTTTTAGAGGCAGTTTATGAGATCACTATAACATGGTAATATCCTTTGAATTGCTCATTCAAACGATTCATAACAATTTGACATTCACTGTAACATAATAGTAAACCCTTCGCGATACTCGTACAAACGTCTCGTAATAGTTTAACATTCAGTAAACACGATAACATATCCTTTGTAATACACAAACAAACATTCCATAACAGTTTAGCATTCAGTATAACACAATAGTACACCCTTTGTATTACTCATCCAACCATTCATGACAGTTAATGATCAATATAATACAACAATAGATCCCTCATAATACTAATACAACCATTCATGATAATTAACATTCAGTATAATACAACAGTAGATCCTTCGTAATACTCATACAACCATTCGTCATAATTACATTCAATAAAATACAACAGTAGATCCTTCGTAATACTCATACAACCATTCGTCATAATTGCATTCAATAAAATACAACAGTAGATCCTTCGTAATACTCATACAACCATTCGTCATAATTACATTCAATAAAATACAACAGTATATCCTTCGTAATACTCATACAACCATTCTTCAGCAGCCCAAATTCATAATAGCCCAATCAACATCTCATAGTCAGTTTAATATTCATCACAAACTGTTCGTCATAATTACATTCAATAAAATACAACAGTAGATCCTTCATAATACTCATACAACCATTCGTCATAATTGCATTCAATAAAATACAACAGTAGATCCTTCGTAATACTCATACAACCATTCATCATAATTACATTCAATAAAATACAACAGTAGATCCTTCATAATACTCGTACAACCATTCGTCATAATTGCATTCAATAAAATACAACAGTAGATCCTTCGTAATACTCATACAACCATTCATCATAATTACATTCAATAAAATACAACAGTATATCCTTCGTAATACTCATACAACCATTCATCATAATGCTAATTCGCTGCAGATAACTCAATTCCAGTGGCGAGTCACAAATTCGATGCAGACAATAAAACTTCAGCAGCGAACCCCAAATTCGCTATAGGACACACAATTGGGCAGCAAATGTTAATTTGTCACAATTTTAGCAGCAAATTTCAAATTTGCTATAGACCATACAACTTCGGCAACGAATCCCAAATTCGCTGCAGAACACATAATTCTGCAGCGAATGTTAATTTGCTGCAAACAACTCAATTTCAGTAGCGGATTTCAAATTCGCTGCAGACCATACAACTTTGACAGGGAATCCCAAATTTGCTACAGAAAACACAATACTGCAGCGAATTAACATTCGCTGCAAACAACTCAATTTCGGTAGCAAATTTCAAATTCGTTGCAGAACATATAATTCGGTAGTGAAAGTTAATTCGCTGCAAACAACTCAATTTCGGCAGTGAATTTCAAATCCGTTGCAGATCATACAACTTCGACAGCGAATCCCAAATTCGCTGTAGAACACACAATTCGGTAGTGAATCCCAAATTCGCTGCAAACAACTCAATTTCAGCAGCGAATCACAAATTCGTTGTGGACAACGCAATTTCAGCAGCGAATGTTGATTCGCTGCAGATAATACGATTCAACAACGAAACTGATTCACTGCAGGCAACACCATTCGACAGTGGAACCAATTCGTTGCTGACAACACAATTCAGCAACAAAAATTCCTTCGCTACAGATAACACAAATCAGCAGCGAAACTAATCCGCTGCAGACCACTTGATTGGGCAACAAAACTAATTCGCTGCAGACCACTTAATTTGGTAGCGAAATTAATTCGCTGCATACAACATAACTATGTACATAACATCATCTTAACATATTATTATACAATTTCATCAAACACAAACAAATTTATGTCATTAACACCAACATAGTTCCAGTTTTGGTTTCAGCAGGGTCTAAGGTCCTAATGACGACACAATTTTATACATAACCCTTTCTAACACAAGTTCTTCTATCATACATGCAGGAATCAAGATAATAACATCATCATGCATTCTGTTTTAGTTCAAGTATGTCCTTAAGAGTTCAACAAGATCATAATTTTTGCATTTCTTCATCTCATTCCCCTTAGATCTTCCATTTAATTATTTCTAAAACTATGAGTGCATGAACACTAAACCTTATACTTTGGGATTTTCATCCCCTCCTTGTTTTGAAATCGTGAGGCAGCAACCAACCAACAAAAAATACTTCTCTTACCTCGCGTTTTTGACAACTTTAGAGTAAGTTTTGGTGACATGGTTCTTTCCTCAATCTCAATTTTTCCTTCTTTTCCATCTCTGCTGTACAGCGGGTCTGTCACACTCCCTCTCCTCTCATGGTTTCAGTCATCAACGTAACTCCTTAGCTTTCTTCTTCTTCAAACACTCAAGGCAGGGGATATGCAGCTGGTGTAGGTGGGTCTTCTCCTTGGAGAGGGTGGCTATTGTTGTAGTCACAACTGCTGGCCGGTTATGGGGAAGAGGCCTGAACTCCTTCTCCTTCCATAGCTTCGACCACTTCTGTCTTTCCATTGGTCACCCTTCTTCTCCAGTATTCAAAGGTGGTGCATGCAACTAGGTATGCAGCTGTTCCAGACAGATTTTTAGGGAGAGGAAGAAGGTAAGAACATGCAGCTTGTTTTGGAAAGAGTGCCCCTTTCTCTCTCCTTGCTGCATTTATACCCCTCTTAAATGCAAATAGGTGTTTGGACGTTGGACCAAGGCTATCCTTATCCCCCTTTTGGGTTATCATTGGGTTGGTTTCTATTCCCATTCTCCCCTAAGATAGGCTAGTCCAACAATAATTTTTTGTTAGGTTTGACAGTGTCGCTACCGATTTAGAAATCAGCAGCCATAAACTGCGTCGCTGCCGATTCAGAAATCAGTAGTGAAAACTATGCCACTGTCGATTCATAAATCGGCAGCCAAACTATGCTGCTATCGATTTTGAAATCGGTAGCCAAAAACTTTGCTGTTGCCAATTCTAAAATCGGCAGCCAAGTACTGTGCCGCTGCCAATCCAGAAATCAATAGCCCCAAACTGTGTCGCTGCCGATTTAGAAATCAGCAGTGAAAACTATGCCACTGTCGATTTATAAATCGGCAACCAAACTATGCCGCTGCTGATTTTGAAATCGGCAGCCAAAAACTTTGCTGTTGCCAATTCTAAAATCGGCAACCAAGTACTGTGCTGCTGCTAATCCAGAAATCAGCAGCCCCAAACTTTGCTGCTACTGATTCAAAAATCAGCAGCCACAAACTGCGTCGCTACCGATTCAGAAATCAGTAGTGAAAACTATGCCACTGTCGATTTATAAATCGGCAGCCAAACTATGCCGCTGCCGATTTTGAAATCAGCAGCCAAAAACTTTGATGTTGCCAATTCTAAAATCGGCAGCCAAGTACTGTGTCGCTGCTGAGAAATCGACAGTCAAAACTGTGTCGCTGCTGAGAAATCGGCAGTAAAAACTGTGTTGCTCCCAATCCATAAATCGGCAGCGCTAGTGGAGTCGTTTTAGCTTTGCTCTTTTTTTTTGTTAGGTGTTTACACTAATAGTCCGGGCTGAAATATAGATGTTTGTTTTCGATCGTTGATTGATGAGTTGACGCTGCTGTGGTCCTCTAGGGCTTTGACTTATGATGTATCAACGAAACATAATTTTCTTATGAGGGCAGCTTTGATGTGGACTATCAATGATTTTCTAGCTTATGGAATGGTTTCTGGTTGGAGCACGCATGGAAGATTGCAGATTGTATGGAATGAAGAGCCATGATTGTCATATATTTATGCAAACACTCATTCCATTAGCTTATCATGATTTATTACCAAAGGGGATATAGGATGTACTCACGGAGATCAATTATTTCTTTAGAGATATATGCTCCAACAAGTTGCAGACACAACACATTAAGAGGCTTAAAATGAATATCATCCAGACAATATATAAACTTGAAATGATATTCCCTCAATTATTTTTTTGACTCGATAAAGCATCTACCCATATATTTACCGTATGAGGCAAAAGTTAGAGGCCCAGTCCAGTATAGATGAATGTACCCATTCGAGAGGTTAAAGATTACATATGCAATGTGGTTAAAAATGTATTTTCATTGTTTTTGTTAATTGAAAATATTTGTTTAATTCCATACAAGTACTTGTTCAACTTTAAGAAAAAGATTAAAAACAAGACGCATGTTGAGGCTTCGATATGTAAGGCCTATATTGTTGAGGAGATCTTAACATTTATCTCGTACTATTTCGAGCCTTATTTGAGAACAAGAATTAATCACGTTCCAAGGCATGACGATGGTGGTGAAGTGCCTTTGAGTGAGAACTTGTCAATATTCTCTAATCCTGGACGACCTGCACCAAAAAATATTGTCAGGGGAAGATATTTGTCTGAAATAAAATTCAGACAAGCACATAATTATGTGTTATTTAACTGCGATGAACTGAGACCTTTTATTCAGTAAGTATGTATACCACTTAAACTTTGTTATAAATGGACTATTTATCTCTTGTAACATCACAAACTCATACATTGTTGAATACCTCGATCATAGGCAACATCATCAATATTTACTGTCTAATAACTCATAGCTAACAAAATCCAAAATCTTTTAATTACAAGATGAACAATTTGTCACGTGGTTCAGAACACATGTAAGTACTATCACAAACTCATTATCTATTAGGATACTTAATTTCTGATGCAACCATATTATTCAATAGTTTTACCCATATTTACCTAGTATTTTGCCTATGTTGTATATATAAAATGCCTTGATATTCTTTGTTTTATGTTTTGAAGGCACTTTTAGATGAAACATTCAAAAAGAAGTAAATTGGAGATAATTGGCAGATTTGACCTCCAATCGATGTTTTGTGCAGAGTTTGAGCTCTAGAGATTAAAATGAAGTGATTCCAATGGCATTAGAAAGCTAACATCCATACATTTCTATACACATATGGCAAGAAAAATCAAAAGAGAAAGAGCATGGAAAGCGCAGTCTTCAAAGACAAATCTCGCATTATGTCAGTGTTGCCCTTCAGCCATTCCGACTTAAATATCTTGAGCTATAGAAGTGCATTAGATGCCAATTCCTGAGTCGAAGACCTATCATCCTACCAAATTTCAGTAGAAAAAAAGCTCATATGAGAGAGATATGAGTTTTCTAAGATGACACATGAATTCTGCCAGCAGACAGGTTTTATGAAGAAACAAGTCCAAAGTACCTCTCAAAGCATCCAAACTGACATCCAAGTCTTTATTTCAACAATTTAGCTCCTTTAAGTCAAAAGTCAAAGCTTGAAGATTTTATGCAAGACTATTTCTCTTTTTTTAGGAAAATAGTTATTGAAATACTTAAAAGTAAATTGTCTATTTAGGAAAGGACTATTTTGTAGGAAAAGGGGATTAGAGTTTCCTATCAAATAAAAAGAAAGAGAGAAAGGAAAAGTGGTGGCCAGAAAAGAGAAGAAAAACGAACCCTTTCCTCTAAAAACCCGAAATCATGCATTCTTCTTTCTTTTTGATTAATTCTTCAATAGACATGCAAGGCTAAGCTTTTTTTTTTGTTACAAAGACACAAAAACCTTCGGATTTCAGGAACTGTGAGATTTATCTCACCTTTTCTTTTTAGTTTATATGATGAATATGATTGTTTTCCTATGCTTATTTCCTATGATTGTTTATTTTAATTGCTAGAGCGGACTCTAAGTTATTATTGTAAACAATCTATTGGTAAGTTTGCTATCAAAACCGGAGTTGTGGTATACAAACTTGTGAAGCAACTAAGATTAATAGTTGTGGTAGATATAGGTTATTAATCTTAGGGAAAACATTCGATCAAATCAAACATGGACTGACGACAGTTATGTTGTCTAGATTAATCAACTTATCTAGTTCTTAAGGCTACCATTGAATTAAATTACAAGTGCGGACACTGTGGTTGTTTAATGGTTAGGCTTAGTTATATGGCGGATTTATTAACTAACCAATGTTAAGAAAAGATAAATATTCAGAATATAAATTGATGTATCATTTCAATGATTAGTTCTAATTTTCATAGGTGGACGTCTACTTGAAACCAAGGTTTTTTCTCTTGATAGTTTTCTGATTTATTTAATTTAACTTGATTGTTTTATTCTACTATAGCCTAGATAACCTCAAAATCCCCCCCAATTGCATATTCTATAACATAAAAATATGAACTAAACCTTCCTCGTGGGATCGACCCCTTGCTTGCTCTATACTATCTTGTTTATTTAAGTTAGGGTAATTAATTTGTGTGACTGCGACAACGCAACAATTTCATTATAGAATTCTCATTTATTGTTCATTATTATACTTGATGTATAAGGTTTATCAATTGGGAAGGAATGCTAGTGCTACATTGTCTTTACTAAGTCTGAGTCCTTAAAGAAAGGTGAAGTGCTACAACGAGTATTTTGTTAATGGATACATGTTTCATACTAAAGAATATGGGTAGAGTAGAAAGACATATAACAATGAGGTTTGTGCTAAGGGATTAACTTCTAGTGAGTTTGAAGTTGACTATTATGGGAAATTAGAAAAGGTAATTGAATTGCAGTATCATAGCGAGCATAATAGAGTTTTTTTTATTCAAATGCTATTAGTATGACATCACTGACATATGAATCAAAGTAGATCCCCATCATGTTTTGGTCAAAATTAACTCAAAAGCTAGACTTCACAACGTCAATGATGTCTTTGTTTTTGCCAAGCAATGCCAGCAAGTTTATTACACATACACCCGCTCCTTTAGAAAGGATCGTTCAAGAGTTGATTGGTTATCCGTATTGAAAACCAAACCCAGGGGTCTTGTTGAGGTTGTTCAGGATGAGAATGATGACTCAAATATGGGAGATGATGTCTTTCAAGTTAGTGAGTTGGTTGAACCATATCGAGTGCTTCATTAATTGACTTAGAAGAAAATTCAATTTTTTGCATTTTTAATAATATTTTTGTTGATGTTGACGTTGAGAAGTTGAATGTTTTTCTGAGCTTCAACGGACAAACACAAGTCAATGAAGATGATGATAACAATGATATCAATATAGAAGATTGCAATGGAGTTGACGACGAGTCAATTGAAGAAGAAGAAGACAATTCTATCTAACTATTAAAACACAAAAGTGTAATGCCATAAACTATAATGTCATAGTTATTGACGAAATTCTTAATACAGAAGTATTTATTTTATTATTGTTATGTGAACTTGTGTTATTGTGTTATGCGTGCAGCTTTCAATTTAAGTATTTGCAGGATAGATAAATAGGGAATACATATACAATCTGGCTTCATTCACAACACCGATGGCAATACCAACGATTCGTGTTCGTCGGTGTATTCCAGAGGTGAAGGGAACTGTTCCCCTCCCCTTGACACTGTTCACTGTGCAAAACACCGATGGAAATACCGACGGATTGAAAACCGTCAGTGTATTCCAAAGGCTAAGGGAACTGTTCCCCTCCCCTTGGTAGTGTTCATTATGCACAACACCAATGGAAATATTGATGGATTGAAAACCATCGATGTATTCTAGAGGTGAAGGGAACTGTTCCCCTTCTTATGTCGATGATGACAATTAAAGTTCACTGAGTGAGTGGCAGGTTTCTCGAGGGAATTATCGGCGGACTGCGAATTCCAATGCGTTGGTAATTAATGCATCTCTAACTGTATACTATTTACAGTTTTACCAACAGAATCACGGACGGACCTCGAAAAATCTAGAGGGTTTTTTGAAAATTTTAGTGCAAAATGAAAATTACAAGGTGAAGTTACCGAGGGAATCACTAATGGAATAATTTAAAATAATAATATTTAATGGTTTATCGGTGATACCCTTGGTAAAACATAGTATAAAACCCAACGAGAGCACCAGAACTTCAGTTTTTTTCTCTCTCTCAATCTCATAATGACTCTCACTCTCTCAAATCCTCTCCTCAAATTTGTAATAAACGAAGTAGAAATTAAGTTTTTTTCTCTCAACACAATTAATAGGTATATGTGGTGAATCTTTTGACGTATTTTCTTCTTATTTTTCTTCTTTTCTTCGGTTTATTAACAATGCATTTTTGTTTTTGTTTTTTTTTTTGTATCATACGTAGATAAACTCTAAAAGTAAGCACACTATTAAGGTAAGAATTTTTCATTTCTAAAGCCTATATTTGTTTTTGTATTATTTGTTTTTGTCTACATTGCAATAATGTTTTATTATTTTGTTGAATTGTAATTGTTATTGTCAAATTTGTAGTATAAATGTCAATTGAATATATAGGATTAAATTTAATTACAAAAAATTCCTGTCAATTTAGGATTAAAAACATTATCACGTTGAAAATAAGATGAAATTGAATAATCCAAAATTATTGGTAGAAATAAAGTAAAATCAACTGGTTTGTGGCATATAAGTTGTATATTTGCAGGATTGAAAATTCTGGGTAGTTTCCAGTATAGGGGAGGTGTTGCTGAATTTATTTTTTTTTAAATCAAAATTGATAATGCAAATATTCATCAAATTTGTGTAGATGCATAAGGGTAAGTCAATTGCACGTCGTGAGCACATGATCACAGCTAGTTCTTCTAGCAGCGATGATGACAATAATGTGTCATTAGGTGCCAACCAAGAAGAGGCACCTGCGTTGACTCACGATGTTGTCTCTTTGAGGCACCACAACATAAAGGTGGTGTCCCTTCATAGCGGGATCCATACACCCGCAAGTATAGGGGAGGTGCTGCCGAATGTTTTTTTTAAAAATCAAAATTAATTATGCAAATATTCATTAAATTACTCATGTGAAACCAAAATAAGATAAAAAGATAGACAATAGTCAACTTAAACACCGGAGTCTAAAGGTAAGTATTTCCAGTTGTTTTCAGTATCTTATTCGAGATTTTCGGTGAATTGGGATTGGGATCCACTCCCCTAAATCTCTATTATTTTCGTCATCATAAAAATAAAATTATGAATCAGAAAAAATAGCATCAATTAGGATGATCAATTTACCTAGCTAGCTAGGATACACCGTTTCACCAATATTTCAGGTCTTGAAAATTCTGAATCAAAACTGCACTGAAGATCTCAAGCTCTTTTGTCTGCCAAACCCAGCAGACTTTTTTCTGTTTCCACTTCTATTTTCTATTCTTTTGATGTCATTCTCGAAGACCGAATATTTACTAGCATTGCTACTCTCTATTATTTTCATTTCCTTTTCCTGAACATGCTTCTTTCAGGACTTCGTTTCCAGCCACATGATGGTGTGGGTTTAACAACGGTTAATGAAATGTTGTCACTTTGATCAATAAATTTAGTTGAAGATGCAAATGAAGTTCAAAATATGATGAAATATATAAAATGAAAGCCATTGTGTTGAGCATGCTTGATTGATATATCGCTGGGAAGTTAGCTAGAAAAATAAAATGTCCTTTTTCATGGATACAGTGAATTGCTATCATGGTAATGTTTCATTCTTCTACCATCTCGAAGTGTATATATCCATGGCATGTATAAGGAAAAATCAACTGCACTGTAACACCCTCAATTTAATTTATGTTATATTCGTTGAAAAATTAGTAATTTTTTTTTTTTTGTATATATATGTCATGATCCCTGATAAATAACTATCCTGACAATAATTTTAAGCTTATTATTATTATTATTATTATTATTATTATACTGGCTACCAAAAATTCAGTAGAGCCTCCTATATAAATTGACCTTTCCAAGTGTCAACATCAACCTAAAACACAATTTATCCTACATATTTATGATTCAACCATCCTAGACCTTCTCCAACAAAATCTGATTTCTCATCACTTCATCCATTTCGACTTATACCTTCACCATTTTTCATTCTAATAGTAGTGTCATATATCTTTTCTCTTCACACATGATGTCATTAAAACAAAGCATATTATAAAGTTATCTACATGCATACTAAAATTCTTTAATGCCTATACAAAAGAGATTTAATTATCTAAAAAGTGGTATATGACTTAACATTAATTACAAGCTCAAAAGATAACTTCAAATCCTAGTGAACTAGAATATTACATAATCCACATACCCAAAATACACCTAGTACATGACTACCAACAAAAGAAGAGAATCAAGGTTGTCCTGCAGTATGAGAAGGGCCTCCAACAATGCAATATAATTTATTTAGTAATACTAATTTAATTTATTTACACATATATATAGTTTACACATTTTTTTAACACCATGATCTCTAATAAATTTTCTCTAGACATATCCTTCAACTTTAGTTAATTTGAGATGACTTCTCCATTACCAAGCTTCATAGTTTGCTTGTAAAGTTTTCTCCTCTTGCCACCTTGGTCCCCATCTTAATGGAAACCAAGTAATCACACAAATAATCCAGGTCTTCCTCAATTCCTGATCAAATTCGTTACCACCTTAACCATTTCATACATAGATGACTAAGTTCTATAACCACACCTTAGTTTCCGTTCTTACGGATGACTAAGTCATCTGTCCATGCCACTTTAGCCATGCCTCTGCGAATGACCAAGTCAAATACTATTCACCTTAGCTTTCAACCACTTTGAAAACTAAGTCAAAATCAAATGTTTATATCTCCTTAGTTTCTGACCATTTAGACAACTAAGTTATACATATTATCTTTTATATTAATTAATTTCATTCATCGAATAATTCTTTTCATTCTTAACCATGTGTTCTCATAATTCTCTTACAACCATGACATAGTTCAGTTCTAATAATTATCAAATATACATAACAAAGACAACCCAATCACATATAAAAAAAACAAAAGAACAACTATAATAACTTTACATAGTTAAAGAGCAAAACACCTTTTTGTAGCTCCAGGTGTTCGAGGTCACTCCTCAAAAGTTCCAGCCACAATGATCCTCCTATAATTAAAAGGAAGGTATGCTTGTTACAATATTCATATCTAGAATTGAAACACGTATATAATTTCATTGTCACGTTACATATTCCAACATTATATATTCCAATAATTCTCGTCTCAACATTAATTCCATTCATACTAATTAATTCTTCCATTAGTATTTCTTATGAAAAATACATATTTTCCTAACTTAATTTCCCTTAAAATGCATCTTTTATTATGGGTAGTAAATACCTTCAATCCTCATTAATTTACTCTTTCATACTTCAATTATTTCTTTTCATAACTCCTTAATTTAATTGTTTTTGGTTTATATTTGATTTTACTAAGCATGGCAAAATAACTATGTCATATGATCATCCAAATAAATCCTCACACCATTCCTTATACCTTCATAATTAACCAACTTGTTCATGAACATATAATTTAATACTCTTCCCAATATTTTGCATTGAAATACATTAAATTCTCTACCTATACATATTAGCATGCATTGACATTAGCCATTTATTTACTTAACTTTTCCACATATTATTATATCCCTATATACAACTTAATCATTTATGCATCAACACACCACAATCACACACAATTACACAAGCTTTATTACATTCCATGTTCATCCTCCTTTATTTCAACTGTGACTGGCAATGTTGTTTTTCATAACACCTAATTTTTTTTTTAATCTTCCATCATTTATTATTTTGCATCATTCTCAACCTATCCACAATGTATCAATTTCAACAATTTCACATTTTTCCCCAAATTCTCTCATAAGAACCATAATTTAAGAAATCTAAGAACAATGCATTAAATCTATTTCTTTCCACCTAAACTTGTTTAAACAACTTAGAACTCATTACCCAACACTAAAATAAACTTCAAAAGCTAACCTGGTGATGTTTTTCCTCCCCTTCAATTTTTCTTGTTTGCCATTACTTATAACCCCTTATATTAATGAGTATGAGTTTGAGCCATATGGGGTCTAAAGTTGGTTCAGACTAATTAAAATATTGAGATCCTTTTCTTACAAGGATCAACAAAATATTCTTCTAAAATTGAAAGGGAAATTTGTTCATTATTGTCCTTGTTATTTAGGAGAATATTTAGCAACAAAGAAGGAATTCCCAGTCATGCAAGGAAACTAAAAAGGCTGTCAGATCTGAATCCTAGATTTGAAAGGAATATTTAATGCTAAAGATTTGATTCTCCTAGTCAAGGAAGGAAAGTGATGGACGGCTATAAGGGGAATTAATTTCTAAGATTATTTTCCAAGTTTTGAAGGGAAATCCTAGTCCTACAAGGAAAGAAGACTTCAAAAATTAAATTCCTATTCAGATAAGATTTCCTAGTATCTAAAGGACTTTAAAATTTGGCTAAGCAATCCTAGAATATTTAGGAAAGTGGATCTCAACCAAAAGTTATGCAACAGGAATTAAGATATTTTATCTTGGTTTTCTTTTTATTATATGCAGCATCAACAAGCTACTGTCCAGACTTGTTGTTTTTATTATTGATGCGATCCAAGTAACACGAAAGGATTCATTGGAGGTTCTAATTGGTCTAATGAGAAGGCTTAGAGTTAAAAGGTTCAAAAAGGCTTTCAATGAGCTTCTTCGGGATACATAGGCTAAGTTGAACTTCAAGAGGGCAATAAATAATGAAGAGAAATCCTTGATTAATTTGATTCATGTTTAAGAAGGACTTGTTGATGGAACCAAGGCCATTACATAAAGATTGAGGTAAGAAGACTCAAATCGGACAATTTGACCTTTTCGCTACTATTTTGATCCTAACTAGAGCTACGGGTTGAATTTTGATGCAATCCTAACTAGACTTCCATACCTTTCCGATGATTTATAGCACGCCTTCTAATTCATTAAGGCGAGAGAGAACCATTTATTTGAAGTTTGCTTGATGTTGCTAGTAGATTACAAGAAAAACCAACCTTATCTTATTTTAATTAATTGGGCTATTGTTTTATCTTTTTTTTGTATGGAAACCGTTGTTAAGTTTCAGACTTGTTTATGTTATTTATTTTTAATTAGTTTGGGTTAGTTTTAGCTTGGTATGAGTAATATTTAAATTGGGTTTATGTGTGTGTCACCTATTAAGAAAACTAGGGTTACTTAGCTTCTTAGTATAAGTACTTTCTGTGGGGAATATTTAAGAAAAATGAATTTTGCAAAATAAAATATTAGCTCTCTTAGTTCTTGATTGAACTTCAACTTTTCAAAAAATTGACCAATTTACTAGTGATTTTATACTTCTTTTACTTGTCTACAGGTATAAGCGTTGTGATTGGGTGGTTTTGTAACATCCCCATATCCGGGATAAAACAATGATCTCATGTTAACTGATAAACAGAGTGACTAATTATATATATATATATATATATATATATATATATATATATATATATTCATGGTATTTGTATTAAAGTCTACCGAAATTTCGACGGAATCTCCCCTTTACTGGGAGGTCCCAAATTATCGACATACGACATGTTTACACTTTTAATATACCACATCTCCTAACTAAATTCAACCCAATCATCCTAGGTCTCAATCCCACAAACATCATCATTCATATCAACCACAATGTTTATGATATACATTGTACAACAATTATCATTATGGATGGATAAAGATATAAACATGCATACATG
>Ga0307510_10005009_pt1 | contig 15690 bp, 11 predicted proteins | sample 12_EM_MG_FD_207224 | JGI IMG/M metagenome (GOLD analysis project Ga0307510, IMG submission 207224) | Populus trichocarpa ectomycorrhiza microbial communities from riparian zone in the Pacific Northwest, United States - 12_EM | ecosystem: Host-associated > Plants > Roots > Unclassified | place...
AGATATTAGTAAATTGTAGATAATATTACTAGAGTAAATGTGGAGAATCTCACAGTGAAAAAAACCCGGCAAAGTCTTGGCAGAATCTCGGCAAACGTCTGGCCATCTCTTTGTTCTAAATAACTAACATATATCTTGAATATTAGTCCCTTCTAGATAATATTACTGGAGTGAATGTGGAAAATCTCACACTGAAAAAAACCCGGGGAAGTCTCGGCAGAATCTCGGCAAGGGTCCGGCCACCTCTAAAGTACAACTTGAATATTAGTAAATTGTAGATAATATTACTAGAGTAAATATGGAGAATCTCACAGTGAAAAAAACCCGGCAAAGTCTCAGCAAAGTCTCAGCAAAGGTCCGGCCACCTCTTTGTTCTAAATAACTAATATATACCTTGAATATTAGTCCCTTCTAGATAATATTACCAGAGTGAATGAGGAAAATCTCACACTGAAAAAAACCCGGCCAAGTCTTGGCAGAATCTCGGCAAGGGTCCGGCCACCCCTTTGTCCTAAATAACTAACATACACCTTGAATATTAGTACCTTGTAGATAATATTCCCGGAGTGAATGTGGAGAATCTCACACTGAAAAAAACCGGGCGAAGTCTCGGCAGAATCTCGGCAAGGGTCCAGCCACCTCTTTGTCCTAAATAACTAAAGGACACCTTGAATATTAGTAAATTGTAAATAATATTACTGGAGTAAATGTGGAGAATCTCACAGGGAAAAAACCCTGGCAAAGTCTCGGCAGAATCTCGGCAAGGGTCTGGCCACCTCTTTGTTCTAACTAAGTAAAGTACACCTTGAATATTAGTAAATTGTAGATAATATTACTGGAGTGAATGTGGACAATCTGACTATGAAAAAAAAACCCGGCAAAGTCTCGGCAGAGTCTCGGCAAAGGCCTGGCACCCTTTGGCCCTAAACAACTTGAGAACTGTATCTTAGTAAATTGTATAGCATTCGTTGTGTTAAAAAGGGTGGGGTTGAGATCATTACCTTCTGCTCAAAAAATAAATATATTATTTAGGGCTAAACCCTAATTTTTTCACAATGCGCTGTTTCGCGTTACCCCTCCTAGGTCAACCACTGTAACAGGTTTATTCCTGTCTAACGAAAATACAATAGGACCGGTGGTAGACCTGCTAGCGCTGGGGCTAAGGGAGGCTTCAAGGGACCGGTAGCTTAGAAGGATAAAAGTTGAAGGACAAATAGAACTCAGGGATTGCCGTTCAACCAAGTGTATTCTTAGACTGAAGGTCTGTCGAAGTCTGCTGTCTCCTGCTAGTCAGGAGACTGGTTTAAATACAAAAGCCAAGAGCGATAGCCTTCCTGCAATCACGATCATTACCAGTAGCTGCGCACATACCGGAATCCTGTAATCCTGCAAGACCAAAGAAAGAAACAAACAAACAGTGCTCAGCCTTCGCCAGTGTTCCATGACCATTCCATACCCAAAATCCTAAATATAAACTTCCAACATAGCAAACTAAACATAGCAATACAATAGCATAGCCTATCTGACTCAGAGGCAGTGGCGGAGCTGAAATCAAATCAAATAAACCAAATATAAATCAACTAAGCATAGGAGATCCTGTACTGCCCACTCCTGTGTACCGTTACCGGAACATGTACACATGTTACAACCACGCCTTTGAGAGGTAACTGGGGGGACTCTAAACAAGAATGAAAATGGGGGTAGGAATAATAAAAAATAAAGAGACCTCAGCTAGACAAGGTTCACGTCATGCAATCACTTGTTTTCGCCTCAGTGTAGTCTCTTTATTTGCGCGTGGTTTGCTGCTTGGTTGGTTGATTGAGTATTAACCGACTCGGAGCGATGGAGTTTCTGACAACCAGGGCACCAACTTATCGCTCTGCTTACATAATCAACCCACCTCTCCCAGCTCGCTTCATGAATATTTTTTTTGCACTCCATGTCTACATAACCCGCCGTATGCTTCGGAAGTTCCTATTTCCCACCCAAAGAACGCCTGTAGTGAGAGGGATAGACGACAGTGTGCTATGTCGTTGGACTTTCCTCTCTCAGTAAGGTCAAGAAACTTTTGTTTTTCCTCCGTCTCGGAAGGGGGAAAGGGGCTGTGTTCCTGCTGTGTTTTTTTCCCCCGTTCCAGAGAAGGAAATTCTGGACTTCATAGCACACGGTTCAATTATTCAGGTTTTTACGATATATACTTGTTTCCCCGTCAACCATTTTGACTTTTGTTTTCAAATTTGTTGTATAAATGGGGTCTCTGCGGGCATCAGTAGAAGCGAGAGATGAGAACCGGGATTTTCCTCAACCACGGAGGCTGTTTGATCTTTCTTTCGTTCATTGTTTTGTGTTTCGTTTTCCCAGCTTTGTGACCGTGATAAAAAATCTTTTGCCAAACAGCCACAAGAGAACGCTATCCACGGAGAAGATCTGACAGCAGGCCACTATATTAAAAATATTATATTTTTCCTAAAAATGCCGGGTTGGAACAAGCCATTGCCAATTGGGTAAAGCGTTCGGAGTATGGCTCGAAGGCATATACGCTGTCTTGGGGGTGGTGGGAAAAGGTTTAGCCGGTCGCGTCCTCGCCCGGAAGTCATAGCTCGCCCCCGGGAGGCCCGGGAACCCCCCAGCACATATAGTACTATCTAAGCTCCCGGGAGCTCGAGATCTCGAAGCTCGCTACAGCTCGTGTTCTTTGTTATCCCACCTACCACCCCTAATCCACTCAGCGCGCGCTCATTGTCAACTAGGGATATATCTGTGGCAACGAGCTCAAGCGACAAGAGCAGCGACATCTCCCCCAATGCCTCCGACAGTGGATTTATGCAGGATGTGTGATGGGTGGGAGTGAATTTTAGGATTGTGTTTGATTTTCAGATTTCTCTGTATTCATGGGTTTTTTCATTTTCTCTCTCATATTAGTTAGTAAAGTATTTCAATGTATTTGTTCGGCTTTGAAAAATTGGACATTGTGTTTGCTAAAATTCAAATCCCTTTGGCTAATTAGTATAAAAAGATTGATATCTAGATAGTGGCTGCAATTGTGATGATTGCGACGGAAAGAAAAAATCTAGTAGGAGGGTTCAGAAAGCTATAATCAAAAAGGCTAAATGTTGAAATATTCTATTTGCAACAAAAATGGAATGTCATAAAAGTTGGAAAAACTCTACCCCTCGGACATGCTTAGGAGGGCCTAAAATATTAAAAAATGCAAAGTATCATAGTTCAGATTACAGCATTGAAATCTCCAGAAGTGGGAATCTTACCATCTGACTAGGTACTCCTATTATCAACAGAGCCAAGAAGTAGCAAAGCAAAAAACAAAATACTACTATAAAATAGCTGAGGAGATCAAAATGTGCTTGATTAAAAAAGGCCTGAAGGGTCTAGGAAAAAATATATATAGAATAGGAAGCTTAGAGACAGGCAAATAAAGGTGAATAAAGTTAAGATTGCAAGAATGCAATCAGGAAGGAAGACATCACACCTAATTTAGGAACATACCCAAACAAACGATATCTTTGGATTGACCTCAGTCATGGAGGCTATTCATCATCTGGCGCTATGATCTCACAAGACAAGGATACAGTGCAAATCGCTTAAAACATTCTCCTTAAAATAACCCAGGCCCGAAATCAGATCCTTATCCACAAAGTCAGTATTTCGCAAAGATCAAACCGCTGCATGATAGCTAAGATCTAGCCCTAAGAACCAGTGACTTCTTTCTTCCCAAGGGTGAGAACTTGGGGAGCCAACCTAGAGGCTGTTTGGCATGAGATGTTGCGGTGCCCAAACCATTGTTTGTCACTACAGGACTGTTGGGCAAATGTGAACCACAAACTATGGTTTGTGACAACCAGAAGCAATTTTGTACGGGAGCCATACATCCCATTTCTTCCTTTAAGGAGATGTTTGTCACAGCGACGGTTGAGTGGCAAACCCACTCAACCGTCGTTTTACCAAACAGCCCCTAAGTGCTTTGCATCGTAGTATGATATAATAAAATCACTCATACCACTAATCCTCCAAAGCCAAGCAAATGCATTAAAATAGTATGGTAGCTACCCCATCATTATGATAACAAGAGTGAGGACAAAAGCCCAGATCCAAAACACCTGGCAACAAAACACAATCCTGGTATGATACCCCATTCTCTCCTCCTTACACATAGCGTGGTTCCAGTGCCTGAGGCATTGGTTGGGGATGTCGCTGCCCTTGTCTCCAGGAATCTTTGCCACCGATATATCCGGGGATGACAGTGGGCGCTCGGGTGGAGGTGGAGTGGGTGGGGCAACAAGGAACGCGAGCTGTAGCGAGCTTAGGGGTTTTATGGTTGGGGGAGCTGGATGGTGGTACACGCGCCGCGAGTTCTAGGACCTATCGGGGGAGGGGGGGGGGATATGACCTCCGGAGAAGCAAGCTGGTAGGGATACCTTCTTCCCGCCACCCCGGAGACACCGCTAGCACCCTCGAGCGATACTCCGTGCGCTTTGCCCAATTGGCAATGGGTTCTTCTAACCCAGCATTTAGTTTAACAGCGACGCATCACACAGAATCACTCGTGGAATATAAGCTCACAAATGTTGAAATAAGCTCTAATGCACTTCAATAATCATTCATTACTATGTAAAGGGCACCACCGCTAACCCAGGCATGGAGGCCCCACACTTCATGAGAAGAAGCCCCCGTCCCCCCAACAACCCATAACACATCATGGGTTCCACACAGATTTGCCCCCCCCCCAAACTTGATGAGCAAAAAAGTGCCTAGCCCATACGAAATAGCCGCCGAATAATCAAGAACAAAACCAAAGCTGTCTCAACATCGTGAGGGATGCAACCCAATACAAACGAATGATACAAGAAAGAAACACATGTGAGGAAACGATTGTTTGTGGACAATGGAAGACTATGACAATATTTTCAGCCCCAATTTTCGCCGCACGACTCCCCTTCGGCCACATACCCTTATTATTACTCCCCCACAAAGCCTAAGCCTTTGAAATGAAATGAGTATTGGAAAAAGGAAAGCCTTCCCCGGAAAAAAGAAAATACTGTTATAGGACACGCATCAGTCCCTGCAGGAGCAAAGTGGCTCGCCGGTGTTGTTAGTCTGTTAAGCCCTTGGAACTAACTACTTATGCATCCCTCCCCAGGAAAATTGCGAAAGAAATGGCAAGGCACTCAGCGGCTCGTTGGCACAGTAAGGATTGAATGGCTTCTCGGACCACAGTTCGAGTGGTATGAGCGAAAAAGAGAAAAGTAGTAATGAGTGGATGAGCCTAATTTCCAAGAAAGCGAATTAATCATATGATAACAGTGAGCAACAATTGCATTAAAAATAGAATTTACTAACTCAATATTAACCCTAATGAGACATTGTTCCCAAACTGTAGCTTCTAAACTTCGGAAATAGCTGCTTCGGACCAAATCGCAGCCAAACACATCAACTCCCTCAAACTATAGTTTCAGCGGAAACCCCACCGGAACCGCAGTTTAAGTGGGTCCACCAGTCAAGCGTCGCAGTGCCAAACAGCACCTTATTTCCAGAGAAACTTGTGACAACCATTCAATACCACAACCGAACAATTTAACTCTGCTACCAAAACTATCAATTTTAAGAGCAATGTAACACAGCTACTTAGAATATAGAAACCCCCTCACCCCTAACCAGACGAACCAAACAGGGTCCATGGTAAGACGAACATCAAAGGTATACTGCCAACATGTGCACAAATACTAGCATATGCCTTCTCAGTTAGGAAAAAAATTGCATCCACCCACTACCACCAGCAGACGAGAGATCCCGCGTTGTCGTTAAAAACTCCGAGTTTCCCATACCCGGGGTGTTTAAAAGGAACCGATGCCGTACCTGAACAGCCCGTCTGAGTGAAAACTTGGCAGGTAGTACCTTGTGAGAGGGGATATCAGTCTTGTCCTTCAGAGGGTTTTTAGGATATGGAGCTAATACCTTCATCGGGACGGAAAGAGCTAATGCGCCATCTCCAGAAAGGGGTCAAGTTAAAGCAAGCGCCACTGGTGGGAAGACAGGTGCTTGTAGATTGGCCAGTGAAATCACTAGAGTGGTCCGATTAGTTTTAAAGGGAAAGGGGAATTTCGAGCAAAGCATTGCTTACGGGTCTGAAGTCACGAAAATACACCCAGGGGTCCTCTTTTCAAGATTCTCCTATGGTTGAAGTTAGTCACCGTCCGCCGCCCCCAATTGATGGAGGGTTTTTGCTACTCACGACGTCTCTAACTTTCACACTAAGGGAACTACCGAGAGTATCGCCAATGCCGGGGGTAATGGCAGCTCCATTGGGGGAGGGGATCAGGCCTCCCACGACTGGGATCAAGCTCACAACACCGCTAAGGGCATCCCCAAGACTACCCACAAGACTACCCACACCACGGATATCCTTACTTCCTCGGGGCTCAACCTCAGTTGGAATAGCTATGGTACCTAGAGACAAGAGGGTCGCCAAACACGGAGCGATGAGGATTTTAGTCTGCATTTTGAATAATTATGGTTTTGAAGACCGAAACAAATCCGAGAAGTGGGTTTCGAGGGGATTGACGCACTATCAGAGGTCCTAGTGATGGTGATAAGAAAGAGGGGTCCAGAGCGAATAGGGCTGATTTTATACCTGAAATCTGAGTTGCAAGCAGGTAGAATTTGATATTGGTAGTGCAACTATCACATTCCTTCAGCCAGCCGAAACATGGATATTGTGAGACTCCTCAGTGCGCTCAACCCCACTCTACGCTATGAGCCAATGAACTCTCAGCATGTGAGAATTTCGTTATCAAATTATCAACCTCGATTAGCCTGTATGAGTACGAATACCCATTAATGCCCACAATTCCTAACTAGACACCACTATCATGTGCTTCTGTACCCTCTTAAATTAGGACTTCAGGGTGGCCACGAGGATAAATTCCATGACAATCTGACAATTGCTAGAGATCTTACTTTCCTATCAGAAAAAAGAGTGAATTAGCCATCATAGGCAGATAGGGCGCCCGTGCAAGTCCGGTTGTCCATCCAGCAGTCAGCTGACGCAGTCCTTACTGCCCTTCCCCCGAGGAATCCGAACTTATGGTTAGCCATACTACCGGAGGATTGATAAAATTCACATCCAAGCTTAGAAAAAGAGTCTGCAAGTACGGGGCAGGCACCGTCGGCCCTGCAAGCATAGCTAGCATAATTCCTGTGGAAGCTGTAATTCCCCAAAATCCGGCAAATATTTGCCCTCTTCATCTAGTTAGGACTAAACCTTTAACAACTTAAGTCCGGAGAATTAGCACGAGGCTTCGAAATAGGAAGAGAGAAATGGTAAACAGCTATTGTACGACAACCCTTCATCATTAACCTATGATTATGCCCCACAATTAATATCGCCCGTGGATGTTCACTCTAGTATCCCCTCAACAGCAGCTTCAAAACGGTATTCGCTTAAACGTGAGGTCCCCGACCAACAGTTGCTGTGAAACCATCTCCGCTAGCTTAATTTAAAGCTTAAAAGTATCACAAGAAAATGCCCAACATTCCTGAAAGTTAGTTACTAAGGTGTCTACAACTTATAAAACTATCTCATCGATAGATAGCACACAGCAGATACTCAGAAAGCGCACAAGTATTGTGGAGATGCCGGGCTTTCACCTCTCACGTGGTGGTTAGAAACCCTGTCAAAGATATTTGCCCTTTTCCCAATACCAGGGGTACATGTATGGTACTAACCAGGGAATTTCGTGCAGCAAAGACCCTAGCGACCACTGCTTTTCAGCCCACGGAACAGCACCGGGGGATGGAGTTAGAAGCAACTGTTCCTTGAAATGCCTATTAGGGAAAAATGGGGGCTTTGCTGCATGCACCAGTGTTTTCAGGAATTAAGCGACCATGCTATGATACCTTCCGACAAAGCTATGATATTATGTACCGTAGGCAACACAAGGCCAGTACTCTACCCCCTATCCCCAACTCTAAACCAAACATTCCCATGTTACACAATCTCCTGGAAGCACGATTCGGATAAATAATATAGCCTCCAGTTCTAGATGTCTCCCACTATCTCTCTTGCAGACTCACACTTCAATTTCTTGGTTCACAGCCCTAAGAAGCTCGGATAATTGAAAGTTTACCTTAATTCAAGCCCAATTGTGCACGGTACAGTACCAGCTAAAGCAGGTGTAGCATATACTAATAGAAAAAGCGAAAATAGACCACTTTGCAATACAAAATCTTGCGAAGATCGGAAAAGGGATCGCTAATCTGCTAATCAGCCACTGCCGGCGACGCGTTGTCAATCCACTTTTAAAGAGGCCACACACAATGCTATCATAATATGATAAAGCACCTCCCCAAAAGTCTTGGTGAAATGGCCTTTTTGCACCAAAAACAGCGATTTTTAGCTACTTGTAGCTCATAAACCACAAAGCATTTTCCAACATAATTTCTCATATATAGTTACAATACCTTTCTCCTACTTCTAAACAACTATTAATGAATTTAGTGAAAAACTGGAAAAGTTATGGAGTTCTAAAGTTTTGAGTCCGTGAAAAAGTGCCATTTTACATACAAAATTGGCATTGCAACGGGTATGATCCACTTTGAAGGTTTGTAGATTAGATCCATAGCGTAAATCGACCTGACAAGTGGTATCAGATGAAAGCTGTAATGAAGGTGAAAATAGCTAGGTAAGTCATGAACATTATTTGAATCAATTCCAGGTGCGGGGGTTGGTTAGACATGGCGAGTTTTGGTGCAAAAAGGCCATTTCACCAAGACTTTTGAGGAGGTGCTTTAATTATAAGACCCCCCCGTTTTCGTGCCCCTAAGGCAGCAAATTGAAAGATTCGAACCTTTCCACTACTAATACTCCTTAGATCCCCACACCCGGATCACCACGAAAGCAAGGAAAAAACCACCCACCATAACCCGAACAAAATCTCACCCCAGAGAACATGAGCCCGCCGACAAAATCAGTTCTGTTACCAAAGTTTTTCCCACTCTCACTAGTTAACCTTGGCCAACTCTTGCCGAACCCGCTAAACCCCTCATTCAACTCGGGCATACCCGAAAGGCGGAAGACGACTACTCGAAGCTTGAGGAGAGTGAATACGCAGCCACGCTCACGTTGGAGAAATCGGGGAAGCTAAGCATCCTTCACGAAACTCTTCGGGCATTCTTTGGAGTCCGCACGGCCAACGCGATCGGCCTTTGCGCTCCCATGGCCTTCCATCTAGAGCTCAAACAGCCTGATGTCACGTTCCGAAAGGTTGCACAGGAGCCGGAGATCCAGGTTTGGTCAACCGACATGGCCCAATCAGTGTTCCCAACCGTCCCGGGCGGACGGCAGGGCCCTGGCGGACTATAGTCCCGGGCGTCCCGGGCAGGGTGGGTACGGACGGCCGGGCAAGGCGTCCGTCTTTCATAAAGACGGCAGTCTTATGGGTTGACCGCCGGGCCCTGCAGCCTTATTGGGAACGGGATCTACCGGTAGGGCCCGGTCATCATCTTGATGGATTGACGTCCCCTACAGGGCCCTGGCGTCATCTGCAGGGCCTGGCCGTCGACTCTAGGGCTTGTCAGTTACCGTCAGGGCCCGGCAGTCACCTATAGTTCCTCCCGATTTTCTGTCAGGCCTATAAATCGCTAGCACCTTTCATCTCAGACTTTGGTTCCTAATTAAACACTCCGTATGCATGCGCAGGACTGGTGTGAGTAGGATGGCGAGTATAGATTGTTCTACATAGCTTTAGGAATAAATTCAAGTTATGCATTCTTCTGGAATATACGACTAATTTTATTGCTATAGTAGGGGGAAGGTTGTAACTTTATGTGAGCCAATTGCTTCTTCGTTAATGGTAACTGATTTATTTATAACCACCAGGTGTATCCAGCTTATATCCACGTTATATCCATCTCTCAAAACTACAAATTGATAGCTAGAATCCCATAGTCGTTAGGGTATGATAGTTAGTTTGGGGTACGACCGGTTTAGGGTCGTGACTGCCACTTGTGGGTTTTTCCCGTTGTGTGGGTTTTTCCTGTTTGGTGCGTTTGTGCGCTCTCTTTCTGTACCTAGTCTAAGCTACCAGTAGAGAGCTTCCTGTATTGTACGAGTATGATACATCGAACATCACACATACCACAACCACATGCTTTTCTCCTGGACTTCGCGCCGTTACCTACGCTACCCCAGTCATCATTGGGTTGTGAGCGAGCTGCCATCAGAGTGTCGCCAACACAAATTCTCCCGATACACAATATATGCACACATATTCCTACTTTTTCTAACTTATAGTTTTATATGAACAATTTGGTAAGAACTTAAGCCATTGCCTCGGATTTTAGAAGCCTTATCTCACTCCTCGGTCATCAGCCGTTACCTGTTGTCTGCGCCAGTTCCCTGGGGGACCTCGTGTCCCGCCACCTTGAGGGCCCACCGGTCACGTGGAGGCGCACGGCAGATTCCGCAACCTGAGACACCTGTAGTCCCCGCCCGTTCGTCCCGGGCAGTCTTCCGGACGGACGCCAAGATCCCCGTCCGTCCCGGGCGTCCTTTCAGGTACGCCGTCCGTCCCGTCCGGACCCGAAGACGGACTGACTGGACGCTTGGGTTCACTGTTCATTACTGCAGGGTAGAGGCGAGTGATTGTTAAAGTGTGGACCCCCACCCAAAATGCTGATTGACACGAACGTATTCAGCACAATCAATAGTAGTAAGCGCGCTAAGCGCCAGACATTTGTTGTCTCTTAAACATTTGAATTACCCTTACCAAAGCAGAGACACTAGATCAGATTCGCTAACCCCCGATCTTGCGATTTGTGATTGGGCACTTTGATTCGGTACCGCATCATCCGGTACTTTCCCAACCGTCCCGGGCGGACGCCAGGGCCCTGGCGGGCAATCCCGGGCAGGGTGGGTAAGGACGGCCGGGCACGGCGTCCGTCTTCGATAATGACCGCAGTCCTGTAGGTTGATGGCTGGGCCCTGCAGTCTTAATGGAAATGGTAACTGCGGGTAGGGCCCAGCCGTCTTTGGAATTGACGGGCGTCACCCGTAGGGCCCGGCAGTTATCCGTAGAGTCCTGGCGTCATTTACTCGAGTACAGGGCCCTACCGTTATCTGCAGGGCCCGGCCAATTACTATACCCATAGGGCCCTATAGGTATTTTGCGCACTAACATATAATAGATAGTCACCCCCTAAGTTGCATAGTAGTTGGATATACGTGGTTCATTGACAAAATAAGTGTCTGACCCATTTTCATATCAGAGGCTGAGTACATGTAAATAAAATGTCTCTAAATATACGCCCAGGATGGGAGTATATCTGACATCCGATAAGCCACCTCGGCAAGAAACCGTGTGCTCTCATTCTACCTATTTTCTTATATTTTGCACTATCCAAACCGTGTCCTTTAACTACAAGTAATATGTCTAAAGCATTATCAGAAGAAGTTCGTTACCGTTGTTGGCGATGACAGTCTTTTGTGCTTGGGCGTTTCGTTTCATTTTACAGCTCCAATCACACCTTATCACTCGAAAAGCCTGCAGGGTCCGGCCGTCCGTCCCGGGCAAGGGCAGATAATACGGCGGTCCCGTCCTAGGGGAAAGACGGACTGGACGCTTGGGAACACTGGTTAGCGAATGAAAATACTCGACTACTGTACCGTACAGAGCCCAATTGTACCAATACGGTAGTTGCCCCACCCATATACGGTTAGCAGGATTCTAAGCGAAAGCTCATAGAGTTAGGGTCCCTTAGGCAGATAAGATGTTGCTCCGAAGTTCCGCAGCAAAGCGATCATCCATCGCAACTGTAGCCCACATGTATCAAACAATCGTTGTCACCGTCGCTACAATTATTCTTACCCTCCTTCCACCTCTCATCCTTTTTATCGGTATATCCCCAGACTAGGGTAACGTCTCTCTTCACAGCTCACCTCTACCTTAACCCAGGACCGATGCCCTAGACGGCGTGCACTATCCCAACATAAGCTCAATTAGGCTTGGTTTGCCTCTCAACACCCAGGAGCCACTACCTGCCAACCGAATCCGTACCTTCTGTCCACCCTAACAAGCCTCAGTGCTACACCGCTTGCTCGTAGATCTCCAGGCATTCTCAACGGCTAAGGGACAGCACCCACCACCTCCGATCCTAGACACTACCCTATCTAGATACGCAAATCATCACAGTGGCTTTGTGCTAGACACTAGAAATCAGACAGTTTACGTAGCTTAACTGCCGGTAAGAGCGCGGGGAACAAAAGACCGACATCCCAGTCACGGATATATTATATTATATAAGAATTCGTATTGTCCATGCTAAAAAACAAACACCACCGAGGGAGGCTATGGTGCACCAATCTTCCCCAGAACACATCGAGCATCAACAAGTGTTTAGCTCGCATATCCCACACCAACAGTTAGAACACAAGCGCTTAAGTCTTGCCGAGAAGGGGGCCTACCATGCTATAATTAGCGCACAGCCACCTTAGGCTGCGGTTCAGCTGTTCCAAAAAGACAAAGTGAAAGGAGGGGGAAAGAGGATAGGAGAGGAACATCACGAAACCTGGCGGGCCACTTTGCCCCACAGCACAAGTGCCACTGTATTGAAGCATGGAATGTATCACAGGGGGACTCAAAGGTTTCTGTAGCGTCACTCCACATCACTCGAGACTTTGCACAGTCCCCAGTATTGAAAAACGGTTCAATTGTCAAGCCGTATACCGGAAACATGTATACGTGAGAGATGCTTAGGAACTTCATTCAATCTCAGAGGGCCAGGAAGGCCTACTATTTAAACAGTCAAACAGCAACATATATCCGCAGTAGGAAAGAAAATAAGGAAACGATTTGGAAGACAGGAGAAAACAAGTGAGAACAGAATTGCATAACAAGTGGACAGATTGGGCGGTAGCATGAGGGAAAAAGCCAAATGCAGTAAGCCCAGCTTGGAAAGTAGAAAACTGGAACCAAGGTCTAATGACCGGCTTTGTCATACTCTAATGCGTAGACAGTGCATATCCGAAAGCCTAATTCCAACACCCAGCCCCGTAGAAAGCCGTAGAGGTCTACATGTAGATCTGCTACAAGTTCGTACTGCTAACCATCCGCGATACGTGCCTTAAATCATTAATGAAATACAGTAGATACTACGTCTGAGAAAAGTATTTCCATGCGAAGGAGACCACCAGAATCAACGAGAGCGCACACTGCAGCCCACCAAATGACAATTACTAGACGGCAGCACCGGATACACCACACTCTTTCTGAACAAATAACGCCCAAGCCCTGCCCCTCCATCAAATTCCAAAATGCACAAAGGGCGCCCACCGAACCGGATCCCCCTTAAAATCATTACCAGCGGACTTCGTGCTCTCCCTCAGCCCCAAAATCGCAAAGTGCAACACCCTCCCAGCCTCTAGCACGTCAAACCCCCCACCATTACCATCTTTCCCAACCCCTTTATAAAACCTCTCAACTGCTTGTAGTGATGCATCTTGCCCAACATACCAGAGCGATCCTATCACACTGGAAAACCCAGCGAGCTGGCAAGCGCTAACGAGATGAATATTTTCGTTTCGTAGGTCGTCGTTCCCGCCGTGGGCGGCCCAGCATGCCGATAAGTAGGCGAGTCTGGAGCCCTGGAGAGAGAGACGCTGTAGTTGGCTGACGCTCAAAGGTGACGTTCTCCAGTCCGACAGGAGGAGTTTGCTCTCTGTAGGATCCGAGTAATTGGTTTCCCCATGGCAGCTGAAATGGATTATCGATGGAGGGGTTTCGAGCTCAGCAATCACCAGTTGTCGAGTAGGTTGTTTGAGGATGGTGGTGTTTGGGAAAGTGTCTATTACAGCCTTGGCTTCGAGTGAGGAGTGATCGAGTGGCGTTCGCTCTGGGGTATCGGCCATTGCAATGACCAGAGCTCGGACATCTCCTCTATCTACCGCCCCACCGTCACCCGCCAGTGAAACGGAAGTCTGGTGCTTCGCTCTCGCATACGCCAGCGTCTTGATGCTTGGAATATATGAGGATATAACCCTATCCATCACCGTTGCCTTCCCATGAATACCAGCTGCGTGGATGGGAACCAAACACAAGTAATCCGTGGGGATCCACCAGATATGGGGCCAGCTATTCTCATCCCGAGGCTTTTTAGTAAATCCCAGCGCTCTAAGTGTTGGGAGCATCGCCTGCCTCCAAGTGGTCTTAAGAATCTCTGTCAAATTTTTGTATAATAGGTGAAAGTCCTTTTGTGCATCCTCGGTAGCGGTCAATTGGCCTTGAAGTTCTAAACTCTTCTCGCCAAGAAAATCGACGTCCAAATCAGGGAGGGTTATAACCTTGATCTCATCAGACAGAACCGCAATGGCGTCGCAGCGGAACTTGGAAACATTCAGAATTACAATCGGGCCCCGATCTGCAAGTCTCATCATCTCCTCTTTCCCTAGTGCTTTTCCAAACCCCTCAAACCCTGGCTTCTGGTGGATCTCGTCAAGGAGGTTGCGGAGGTCGGTAGTTATTTTATGCCGTACTTCGAAAGGCTCTTCGGTAACTTTAGACGATCGTAGCTGATCATGAAGCTTTATATACTCGTCCGCTAGTGTAGGGTGTTGTTTTTGCAATTCTGGAATAGGCATTCGGGCGTCAAGTTGCATTGATATCAGGACACTGCGGCCTAGCTCTAGCAAACGGAGTGCTTCATAAGGGTCATTCCCTGCTTCCAGTGAAGCAGCCGCCGTGTCGCTGGCAAGGCTATAAAGGGTTGACAAAACCCTTTGCTGGTCTTGACCAAGAGGGCGCAGGGTTGCCCGGGGAAGCAATTCGACCGCGCAACTTAAAAGGTGATATAATCTCGCTGCTAGAGCCCTCCTCTGTATTGGCTCGAATTCCTGAACAAGTCCCGTGAAGCTGACCACGGCGGTTAGGAGCTCATCGACGCTCATATGGGGAGCTTGTATCGCACGGTGCATCTTTTCAATCGATTCATCCAAGTAGTTTGATCCAGGTCGCGTAATATCCTCTGTCTGTGGCAGAGAGTGGTCCAAACTGTGTTTGCAGGCGAGCACTAAGCGACATGCGAGCTCACTAGAAAGCTTCCAATCAATTTCATCGCTTTCAGCTCCATAATCCATGGCTTCGTAGCTTAAGGATATTGACTCCTTGAGATCCTCCCACGAACCGTCCCGATCAAATTTGCTGTGAAAACACTGGGCAAGGTTGGCTAATGCCATTGGTACTAGGCTACTCCCCATCTCTTTCGCCAGACCACAAGCTTCGGTTGCCGTAGCGAACGCCTTATCCAGATCTTCGAGCCTTCCCTCAGGCCCATGGCTCGCATTAGCCCAATAACAAGCAGAAAGGTACACGAGGCGCTCAGCCAGGTCCTTCTTAGCTCCACTCCCTATCTTCCTCGTGCGTTCCACAGATTCTTCGCCGTACTGGATAGCATATTGAAAGAATTCAGAGTCATCGTCCGGATCAAACTGGTCATATCCGGCGCGAAAATGGAGGCAATTGCTAACCAGCCAAAGATGGGAGGCTAGCTTGTCGTTTTCTTCCTCCGGGGTCCCCTCAACAGCATCCCAGGCGTAACTGACTGCGTCGTCAATGTCCGCTAACTCATTCGCGAGTAGAAAGCGCTTGCGAAGACAACGAGACAGCATATGAAAAACACCAGGGC
>Ga0307510_10005010_pt1 | contig 15688 bp, 21 predicted proteins | sample 12_EM_MG_FD_207224 | JGI IMG/M metagenome (GOLD analysis project Ga0307510, IMG submission 207224) | Populus trichocarpa ectomycorrhiza microbial communities from riparian zone in the Pacific Northwest, United States - 12_EM | ecosystem: Host-associated > Plants > Roots > Unclassified | place...
CCTAAGGAGACTCATATATAAGTACCATAAAACTCAATAGATCCTGAGTAAGCGAGTAGGTCAATCCTGCTCCATTCCCTCGTGTGCGCGCCCCCGTCAAACCCCCCGATCTTTTACCGCCAACAGGGTCGTCACCTCGAGACCGGAAAAATATCAAGTTTTTTACGAAGGTAAAAACCTTGAATAAACTCACTCCTGTAATAACATCAAGTCCAGATAAATTTATCCCAATCCCAAAATATAATAATAAAGATTTCCCCCCCATTCATCCGGTTGTACCGAATTATACTGACAGTTGTGATAACGCCGTGACCGTTGGAATCCCCCTCTCATGGCACCCAGCCAGATCAATATTCTGAGGCACATGATCAACCAGCGACTGTAATGCGTAACACAACCTCATCACCTTGCTCCTACATGGAATTGTCCTCCCTATCACAGATGGCTGTTGCGTGTTCAGCATCTGATACGATGTTCGGATGTTCCCAGCATGATGGTTCCGGGTCTAAATACGCCTTTGATACCAGCACGGAACCGAAACCGACATTCATTATGACTTCGTCTTTACTTATAACACAATTGTTGTACAGCAAAAAATTTGCTATTGTTGCAATCCAGTCTTTATCCCAAGGCCGCGTGAGCACGCAGATTTCGAGTTCTTCCCACAGCGCCAACTTGAAGGAGAGTGCGATTGATTCGTCAAAGGCAAATGATGCCACGGGGTACCAGAAATCAGCCCGACTATGAGCGCAGAGCACATTTGACCGTCGAGCGTCGCTCTGTATCGTACAGTTCCAGACTTCCAGTGCATGTCATCTGGGCTCGGAATAACGAGTCCATAAATTCTCCGTTTCTGCGTAGTAGCCACAACTAAAGTCCAAGAAAGGGTGTCATGGTAGTGACTATGCCGCGATTCCGCCATGGGATAGGTGGCATCCAACTGCACCGCAGTCTGAGAGCACGTGAAAAATCACAGGGCAGTCCAAACGCACGCTGCAGGTGCATGAGAAAGAGCCCAGAAGGCACCAACCGAAAAAAGAACCCAGTGGAAGCGCTTTATCAAAGTTCTAGTCTTCCACGATCCCATGTCCACGTCACGGTCAGGCGAAGGAAGCTGAGAGTGAGGAGATAGATCGAAGTGAAGGGGAAATGGTAATATTCTGCAGGAGGAAGTAAAGGCGGTCACTCTGGGCACGCAGAAGACTTCGAGAATTAGGCCAAACTGTCTTCAGTCTGGGGTCCACTTGCTTTGGCAACAGGGAGGGAAAGCCACGGAGGTCAAATATCCATCGAAAACACGTGCCAGTCCATAACTTGAAGCAGCGAGTGGCCCTAAACTTCAAGAAGTGCAATGTCTCAAACTATATGAGGAACAAAAAGCAATAAGGGGGATTAGGGATGGAAATTTTGTAAAATGCAACAAATACCGCGAGGTCGTGGGTTTGGGATAAACATCATGCTCCGGCCCGGGGTGGTTCCACTTGCAAGTTCGCCAATGTGAAGTAATCTGTATCATTCAAAAGTTTTTCCTCCCTCGCGCCGTGATCCGTGCACCTCGGCCCTCATGGCACGCTCTCCTCTTTTTTCTACTGGCACGACATGGCCTCGCGAGCATTATTAGACTCCATTTATATATCTCTACACAAACTACTCTGTCTATACTGAAGTCTACCAGAACCTCTGGACGGGCTGAACTGACCTTGAAGTGCAACCCGAATAGCTTACTACCGTAGTAACTGAACCACAAAGCACAGTGCGTACCAACTCCGTACCTCGTCGAACCTCACGCCGGCTTCGGCAACCGTTGTAGCCGCTCCAGGTGGTCGCCACACTTTGCCTTTTTCGTCTCCGCTCCTGATCTCCCTAGAAACATGGCTCACCACCTGACATCGAAACACAAACGTAGCTTCTGTAATATCTCCGGTGTTGGGCTATCATTATACACCCCGGCTCGTCGCTTGCCATCATGCGAACCCACCGCTTTTGTGATCCTACGAGATTTTGTGCACATGGCACATACTACGTGCCAGTGGTCAGGGTCTTGCTAGGCCTTTTACTACAGTGGTAACTAGGCGTACCGTATGGTCCTGGGGGTCGCAGCCGTCGTACTCGCAGCAAGGACAAGTGGTGCGCATCTCAGAGTCTGCATTCTCCAGTTGCATCTTCGGAGCTTATCTGCTATGCTTTCCTACATTCTTGTTCTATCGTCGATCCTTGGACTCGCCCATGCGGCCGCAGCCACCGGTGCGGTTACCGACCCACAGGCCCACACGACGCTGTCTTCGACGCAAGTCGAATCATTCAGGCCGTACTCGCTCTATGCTGCCGCGGCCTACTGTCAGCCCTCACAGACTCTGTCCTGGTCCTGCGGTGGTCAGTGTTTGTTTAGGGTCATTTAATCATCCTCGAGGACATCGGTTCTAATATCGATTTTCTTTTTTGGCAAACCTATGGCAGCGAATTGCGCGGGGAACCCCACTTTTCAACCCTACGCGTCCGGCGGTGATGGGACTGCTACTCAATTCTGTTCGTAGGAATTTTTTTCCTTGTTTCTGTTTCTACATATTATCCTCATCGTTTTATGGCCACACGGGGGCTGACGGTGAAAATGCAATATAGGGTACGTCGGGTGGGATCCCACCATGGAGTCAGTCATCGTCGCCCATCAGGGAACGGACCCAACCAGCGTCTGAGTGGTGTGGATGGGTTTCTAGACACGGCCAGACTTGGATATGGGCGACGACCCTGACTAAAATCTCACTTTTAGTCTCGCAGATCTGACCGACATCGACATTTTCCCCCAAGGCTTGGACCCGGATCTCTTCCCTGGTATATCGTCTTCGATCCAGGTCCACGAAGGATTCGCGAAAGAACATGCAAAGTGAGGAATCAGTGCTTGTGTTACATTTTCGTCTCTTGGTGGGGGCTGGTGGGGGTGTTCCTACGGCTGACCTTCTGCTCCTCCCCCCCACCCGTCCAAAATGATACAGAACAGCCTCGACGATCCTAACAGCTGTACAAACACTACTCAAGCAACACAGCGCATCCTCCGTCGTCCTCATAGGACACTCGCTCGGCGCAGCCCTAGCGCTCCTCGACGCCGTCTACCTCCCTCTGCACCTCCCATCCGGCACGCACGTGCGCATGGTCGGGTACGGCATGCCACGCGTGGGCAACCAGGCGTTCGCGGACTACGTCGACACGACGTACAGCGGTAGCGTGACGCACGTCAACAACGGGAGGGACCCGATCGCGATCGTGCCCGGGCGGCTCATGGGCTTCGTGCACCCCTCGGGCGAGGTGCACATACAGGACGCTTCGGGCGCTTGGGTCACGTGTCCGGGACAGGACGATACGTCCTCACTTTGTAGCGTCGGGGACGTGCCTAATGTGCTGCTGGGAAATATCTTGGATCATTTGGGACCGTATGACGACGGCATTTACATGGGTTTGTGTTGACGGGTCGACGAATGGAAAGGAAACGGGTGTCTACACAGGTTTCAATCTTGGGTACAACTTGCATTTGGATACACTCTCAATCAGAAGAGAAAGGAACAGGATCGGATAGGTATTCCGTTAAAATTTCGTATAAATAGATGTTTACAGGTATGAGATCTAGCAAAACAACGCACAACATCAATCGACCAGTGTTAGCACTCGCCCCTGTCGCTACCCCCATCTCGCTCCAGTATCCGTGTCAATAAAACGTTCTGTGCATTCATCGCCGCACGTAGCTCCGAAAGCTGCGTCGCAAGTGCATCGTGCGACTGGTTAGGCTGACGGTGCAACTCGCTGCTTTCGCGGGCCATGGCCGCCGCCGCAGTTGTCGTTACAGGTGACTCGTCGAGACTATGAGCGCGGGCCCGAATCCGCGAGAAAAAACTCGGATTATGCAGGAACTAGACTCCAGCGGTCAGTGCCTGAAATCCTCTGCGAGAGCAAAGGGGGGAAAAACAGACGCACCAACTCTGACTGCGGATAGCCTTGTCCCGAATGCGCATATGGCGTGCGCGGGGTTCGCCCGTTCGTCATTTCGTTCCACACGATGCTGAACTCGCGCCCGAGAACGAATGAGGGCAACGCGATGAGAAGGAGCCCGAACAGGAGTAAAGGGAGAGTGATCAGGCGCCCGAGGAACGAGCGAGGTGTGATTTCTCCGTAGCCGACGGTCGAGATTGCTGTGTTCGAGAGGCCCAGAGTGTCAGTTATCATATCCATCAGGGGAAGGCCAGTTTGTTCACTCACTGACGATAACAAACCTGCAACGGGACGACGTCAGGCACTCAAGATGAGTGGGGCAGAGATGACATACCATGCTGCGGCCGGTATGGACTAGCGTATATGCTATTAGGGAGGAGAGATAATAGGGCAAAGTCGGGGAGGGAAGGACTAACCGCGAACTGGGAGGGATCACCATCCGAGTTGATGAAGGTTTCGAGAGTGTCGTCCCACGTGCCGCGCTCAATAAAGTACCTTGACGTGGTCAACATGAGTCAGGGAACGAGATGAGGAGAAGGCGAGTACATACAGGAGGGTGCTGAAGACGATTACAACCATGAGTACAAAGAATCCGAGAGCCAAGAGGGCATCTTTTGAACGTCGAAAAGAGAGATACATGACCTCGATCGTACTGAGAACACATCCACGATGGATGATCCGAGTGTTCGCATTAGCAACCCCGAAGAGGCAGCCAAAAACAAACACGCACAGTAGAAGGGCGTTATTGTAACGGAACGGGCGGAAGACACGGAGCAATCTAAACGTGCGAAGGATCGAGAAACGAAAAAGCGTGGACTGAAGGAAGATGCGGACGTCAGATACGATAATCAAGAGGAAGAGAAAGACCGACGGTATCTTTTTGTAGAGCAATCTCTATGTAGTAGGGAAGGATGGCCAGAAGGTCCATGATACCAAAGAAGGCTGGTATTTGACAACCGAAGCACAACAGTCAGGACCCATGTCCATGAGAAAAGCCAAAAAAGAAACACACGCACAACCGACCCACGCAAACAAGGCAGACCAGGAATAGCTCGTCGCCGCGCAACGTGCGACATACTCGACCGTGAACAGTGCGACGAGGCTCGTCTCGAGGCCGAACCAGATGCCTCCAGGGAGCGAGTGGAACAAAGGAACGGTCTCGAGGATCGTGACGAGCGCGGAGAACGCGATGAGCCCGGTGACGAGCACATGCACCAGCACGGCTGCTGGGGACGAGTTGGGCCGCTCGAGCAGGTTGTACAGGTGCAGGCGCCATGCGGGCTCGATAGTTGTCGTTGTCGTTGGTGTCGTTATCGACGGCGCATGGCGATGGCGACGCTGCCGTTGTCGTTGTTGGTTGAGCCCAGCTTCTTCGTCTACGCCCCCATTTGTCTCCTCTTCGTCGTCATCATCGTCGCCAGTGGGCGTGCGACGGCCTATTGCAGGTTGATCTGTAAAGACGTCATCGTTGGATGTATGCCGGGTGTTAAGAAAGGGGAGTGTTTCGAGGGGGATGCCGGATGATGGCCCAGTCGAAGTCGAAGTCGGCATTGACTCCTGATTTGAGCGCTAGCGCCGCACTGGCCGCGCCATCTGAGCGAGCAACGGCAAGCGCTAAAGCCTAACCTGCTGTAAGCAACGCAATGCCCGACGACAGGACTGTGCCAGTTTTTGCGCCGAAGGACTACAAGGAGACTTTCAAGGTGCGGGAAATTTTGGAATGCTTTTGTTGGTTTCTTTATTCTCATGTCGTGTTCACACTTCAGAAACGGACAGTCACGTCAGAGTTTGCCGAGTGCGACCTTTTTCTCTCTGTTCGCCCGTCCTTCCTGATCCTGATCCTGTTTCCTCTTGAAAGCCCATGTGCAGAGGCATCCAAAGCATCCATGGACTGCCTGAACCGACACGACTATGACCGCGACAAATGTCTCGATTTCTTCCAGGCCTATCGCGACTGCAAAAAAGCATGGGTTCGTCCAATCATTCGTTCCCTATTCTCACTTCCCACGTCACGTACGCTAATCGATCCTCGAGATGGAACAACGCAAGGCAGATCGTCGCTCTGGAAGGGTATGAATGACGGTATGCATGTAAAGGCCACGGATATCCAAAGAGAAAGAGTACTACTATTCATATGTATGAGGCGAATCATTCAGCCTTCTCGAGCCCCTCCGCCCCTCCCGTCTGCTTATTCGGCGCCCAGGACCCAGGACCGAATCCGCGCGGCCCGAGAACTGCATCGACGACATGCATGACAGCGAGCAGCTTTTCCTCTCCCCACGGCTGACCAACAACCTGCACGCCCACGGGCAGTCCCTTCATCGCAGACGGATTGTACGCGCCCTTCGGCCCGTACATCTCGCCCTCGAGTAGCTTTGATCCGTTGCCTGGGCCGGCCCGCCACTCATCTGAAACCTCGTCGCACGTGGGATCGACTCGTGTGACGGGAACGACGCCAACGGGGGAGTCAACCACGTTGTAGATCAGCGTCGAGCATGCGAGAGGTGCGAGGCGGTCACATCCTCCATGCGGCAGCGCAGGGATAGCCTGTACGGGAGCGAGCACCGCGTCGAATGTAAAATCTGGCCCCTCGCCCCATAAAGAGATGCGCGTCTGCTGTTCGAACGCGATCTTGTCTGCAATGTGGTTGTAATAATGGAGCACGGAAGTTTTGTGCGACTGTGAGAGTAACGTGGCGAATTTGGCGTCCCCCACAAAGTTGCGGATCACCCAGCTAGCAAATCCACGGACAAAGCCTGCATATGGTGCTTAGAAAAGAGGAGAGCGGTGACGCGGGCATTTAGTTACACGCACCTGGCAGTCGCGGACCCAGGGTGACCAGGAACAGTGCCGGTTCCTGTATCAGTAGACGTTAGCACGACTCATTACAGGGAAGCGTACTTCAACGGGCATGCCTTCTTATCAGGACCAAGGTGCTCCGTCAGCTTCTGGTACCCGTCTGCGGAAGTGATTCCAGTGAAAAGTCGGAGCGACTCGGTGACTGGAACCAAGTTTAGGTTTGCCGCTAAGTAGAGAAAGATATTTTCACGCACCATCCGGCGGGTCGATCTGGACGCATTCATGTCCTGCCTTGCGAAGTGCTTCCACCGTTTCCAACACGGCCCTATGGCAAGCAGGAGACCCCTTGACCAATCCGTCTGTGTTTTTGTGTGCATATACACATCAACACCTGCACAATCAAGGGTGGCACATGACGCACCGTTGAGATAATACCCAAACCGCAACTTCTCAGGAAGTGTCACGTCCCGATACGGGATCGGCGCGGGGAAATAATCCTGACTACCGCCACGCTCGCCAAAGAGGACGCGGGCCATGCGTTCAAGGTCCGCGACCGAGCGGCCCATGGGACCCGCGACCGGGAGGACAGCTTGGAAGCCAGGATTCGGACCTGTGATACCGCGAAAGGGGGAAATACAGAGTCAGAAAACCTGACGACTTGCCATAGTACGCCCACAACGCGTGAGACCGCACCGCGCTACGCGGCCGCACACGACTCCATACCACTCGACGGCATCTGACAATGGAGAAGGACAAAACAACGCACTGACGGTTCCCGCGAACGACACACGCCCCAGGCCCGGCTTCAATCCATAGATACCGCAGTAACCCGACGGAATGCGTATGCTCCCGCCGACGTCCGTGCCAACGCCGATCGCGGCACCGTCCACGGCTAGCAGCGCGCCCTCGCCACCGGAGGAGCCACCTGCGGTGTGAGCGGCCGACCACGGGTTGCACGTGCGACCCCATAGCGGATTCGCGCTCTCGAAGGCGAGCAGGGTCTGCGGTACGTTCGTCTTGGCAATGATGATGGCGCCGGCCTTACGCAGTGTCACGACGAGCTATTATTAGGTGGCGGCAGATGGCGAGTATGGGGCGGGGAGATAGGAGATGAGACGGGAACAGAACGGAAACAGAAGCGGAAAACGTACGGCGGCGTCGCGCTCGGCTGGGTTCTTCGCCCACTGCGTGTATCCGATCGTACTGTCGAATCCCTTAACGTCGACTAAAAATTGTCCGCGGACATTCCTCATCGTTAGTCACCGTTTACCACCAAACTGCGTGTGCCGCCCCAAAAGGAGAAAGAAAATGGAGGAATAGGAATGGAGACCGGGAAGCGAGGACGGAACGCACATGTGTCCTTGAGGCTAATCGGCACACCGTGCAAAGGTCCCTTCAACCGGCCATTCTCGGCGAACTCGATGTCCAGCCTGCGTGCCTCCTCCCTGGCCTCTTTGAAGAAAACTACGGCACGGCATACAGTCGTAAGTCCAAGCAAAGTCGGCGTTCACACATCGATGCGACCTCGATAAGTCAGTGGGTGGGAATTAGCGACCTGTAAGGCGTACGTACCCTCCGTGAAGCAATTCGTCGCTTGGTGTGCTTGCGCCGCCCGCGCGATGTAAGCCTCCAGCACCCCCGAAGCAGTCCACGTTCGGGATACGATATTCTCCACGATCTGTGATGCTCGAATCCCCCCAAAAAAATCAGCGCAACGTGGTCAGGCTAAGAGGAAGAGGGAGCTGTACGTACCTGTCACGCTGAGATACTTCTGGTGCTCTTCTGCTGAAAAGGGCGGAGCAAGCTTGAGGGTGTCGGCGCGGCATGTACGCTTGGCCTCTATGGTCTCGCCGTACGGGTTCCGAGGGGCTGAAAAGGGCGACATGAATACAGACAGCAGGTGGGATGAAGACGACTAAGTTATAGCGTAAATCAGAGTGTAAGGTCACCTCACACAATCAACCTTTCGAATGCTGTCGTCTCTCCTTTCTCTTTCCTTTCCCCACTACGCCTTCACTAACCAAGACGCCGTCACCGCCTCCCGCCTCCTTCCTCCCGCCTCCCGCCTCCTTCTCCTTCTCCTTCTTCCCGCCTCCTTCCTCTCGCCTCCCGCCTCCTTCCTCTCGCCTCCCGCCTCCTTCCTCTCGCCTCCCGCCTCCTTCCTCTCGCCTCCCGCCTCCTTCCTCTCGCCTCCCGCCTCCTTCCTCTCGCCTCCTTCCTCCTTCCTCCCGCCTCCCGCCTCCCGCCTCCCTCCTGCCTCCTGCCTCCTGCCTCCCGATGACACCGACACCACCGCCTCTCCTCTTTCCGCACCGCCTTTCTCGCCTTTTCTTTGTTCTTGCAATACCTCAGAATTATTACATGTCTCACTAGGTACCGTCCGTATTAAAGCAAGCCTCCTGCCCCTGTGGAGAGCAGCATTCTCACCAGCAGTCCCTTGTTTGCTCCAATCCTACTTTCCGTGCTCTCCTCTTGATCAAAGCTTGATCTTCTGTGTGATCCTGTTCATGGTCGCGAGACTGTCACTCGCTAACTGCATTCTTTGTCTCTCCTCCGTCGTACCTCACTCGTTTTAGCCCTTCATCGTGGAACCGTCATCTGCACGCTCGTGCTCAACCCACGGAACCGTCGTCCGTGTTCGCTCACTTTTGTCTGCTCATTCTCGTCTCCGTTCTCGTCTCGTCTCGTCTCGTCTTGTCTTGTCTCGCCTTGTCTTGTCTTGTCTTGTCTCGTCTTGTCTTGTCTCGTCTCGTCTCGTCTCGTCTCGTCTTGTCTTGTCTTGTCTTGTCTTGTCTTGTCTTGTCTTGTCTTGTCTCCTCCCTCCTTCCCATCCCTTCGCAGCACCCCTCGATTACAAACAGTGGCACCCAGTAGTTGCTACTCCACCATCCTCATTCCCTAGTTCACCCGGTATGAGGAAGACCAAGCAACCACTTTGTGACAAGCAAGGAAGGTTCGTCAAGCAAACACCCTCTTCAGCACCACCGCCCACACTGCTGCCTAGTCCCCTCGCAACCCCTGGTTCTTCCTCTTCTCGCTCCCATATACCCTCTACCCCAGCAGCAGCTTCAAACAGCTTACCAGCCTCACCTCACCTTTCGACCACCTCTGAATTACCTGGCAGTTTCCCATTGTCTCAGCTCACGTCTCCATCAATTGCTCCCAGTAGTCTCACCATCCGTTCAGTCTCGCATTCGCATCCCCGCTCCTGTTCCCGTTCCCGTCCCCATTCCTGTTCCTGTTCCCGTCCCCATTCCTATTCCCGTTCCCGTCCCCATTCCTGTTCCCGTTCCCGTCCCCATTCCTGTTCTCGTTCTCGCTCCCAGTTACAACCTTGTCCCCATTCTCATTCTTGTTCCTCGTCACCCGCATCGCCCACCCAGCACCTTCTGGACCCCCACCTCAGTTTCCCCATCCGCACAACCCACCATTTCGATCGACCGGCCCAACCAGCTTGTTACCACTATCCTGCCCTCTCAACCTGTTCAGCCAGCTACCACCCCTGCTGCCTCGTCCGCCCCAGCTCCATCTTTAACCAACCTTGCTGCTCCAGTCACCTCACTGCAAACAGCCATGTGCAACACAACCATTAATCACTTGTACGGTCAAAGGCAGAATAAGGATAAAGGTCTACATTATTGTGGCATTATTTAGGGTGTCATCAAATAAACTTTTGCCCTGGGCCCATCTCTGAACGTCTTTGGCCATTCTAGAACTGATGGCTGTAACATTTGACCTGGTGAGCATATCACTGCCATTCTCATCCTCCATGCCAGCAATAATGTGCGCATCTTCCATGTCCTCCTCAAACGACTCGCAGTCTTCCATCATATGTGGCTGTATGTCCTCCTGAAGAGGATCATCTCCAAAGCGTAAAGTTTTACGGGATGCAGCTGGAGTCACTGGTATGTTAGGTCGCCAAGGATTTATGCTTGCTGTCTTAGCTTTCTTCTTAAGGTCTTCCCTGCCTCTTCTAGTGTTCCACTTTTCGAAGACCTTTGTAGCATCGGCAGCTGCTTGATCTGCAAGGTTGCAGAGAAAGAGGTAGCATTTGAGGAACTCAGAAAATGTCGCCAGTGAGAACTTGTATGGTGTAGGATACACCCCCTTATTATTATTAGCAGATATAAAGGTAAAAAGAGGAATAGTACGCACAATGGTATCATCATCTTCCCACCTTGAGACATATATCCTTAATGTTGTGTCAACAACTGTTGCACCATATAGGTCTGCCTTGAAGCCTAGAGCCCGTCTTTGATGTTGACCTGAGCAAAGATATAGGGAGAGCTGCCGTGATGCAGCAGTATCTTGTTGGCCACATTTGTATTCACATGCAAATGTGACAACCTTTCCCTCCAGGTCAAAAGGGGAAAAAATGTGGGAGTTATCCAATGAACGCAGGTATATCAGCCACTCCTGAGGTAGGTTTATTGATGAAAGAACATCTGCAGTTGCCCTTCCAGGTAGACTGGGCAAATAGAGGTCCTTTTCCACACTAAAAAATAGTGAGTAATATGTCTTTTAGAATGTAGAACAAACACACTGTATGATGTGGTGTGTTGATGTCCGGTCCTGGAATGCTATTTGGAGCATATTATCATACCCTCTGCGCATTGCAGCTTCTTGGTTTGAAACCGAGATTGAGTTCCAGGACATAAAAAATGTAGGCCACCAGAACTCAATCTGAAATGGGTCATCATCCTGCCATTGATAATCAAGCAGGGACCTAGTCCAATGGTGAAACTGGTAAGGGTCTGATGACTCTTGAAATTGCATGTTCTAAAGCAGTGTTAGTGGAGCACCAAAAAGAAGAATTGCCGGAAATACCTTCTTCTGTTGGAGGGTGTATACATCCTCCAGGAGCTGATTGTAATCAGATAAATTCTAGCATAAAAAGATATACACACTTTGGCACCACGGATTACAACAGGATACTTGAGGTTCTCCAAGAAACCGTCAAGTACTGGGACAGAAAAAACTGCCCCAGGTAACAGCCTGAATTTGCAATTTTGTTCCACTTCCTGGAACTGGTGTGATGGACCCCTTGCAACTCTATGCTGTTGTGAGCCAGGTCAGTGGCAAGATTAAAGTATAGGACACTTACGATGATGCACTTCCTGCAGTCCCAGGGGACCTGGGCCCGAAGAATATGGAACGTGTCAATGCAGGCGTTGGGTGGTTTGAGAGCCCGCCAGCCCCACTAGGACTATTGTAAACCGTTAGTGTGTGTCCTTTCATGCAGTGTGGCAGCAAGGAAACAATCACGATGGGGTCCTAGACCTTTGAATGGCAATAATTAGTGGTGCTGCCTTGTAATAATGATCTAGAGCACTCACTGTTGTTTTTTGGGCTGGTCTTTCTTCTTCTTCTTCATACGAAGAACTCCCTTAATGTTAGAAGCTGGAGCCATGTGTCGGTGGGTGTGTTGGCGTGAAGATGGTGTGTTGGCGTGAAGATGGTGTGTTGGCGTGAAGATGGTGTGTCGGCGTGAGGATGGTGTGTCGGGGTGGTAGTTTGCGTGAGGAGTTGAGGAGTTAGGGGTTGTGGGGCCAGGGTGGCTAGACCGTGACATGCGTGACAGTGCGTGACTTCCACTGGCAGTCAGCCCAGTTTTCTCTTTTCCACAAAACGAATCACATAGAGCGCCTTGATCCTGCGCTGAGCAGACCTGGACACATGGTCCGCCGGCATGGATGTTTGGATTGATTCTACCAACGCGACCAAGTGGCAGGTGGACTGGTGGAGGGCATCGATCTTCAAATGTTTTTTCGGAAATTCTTCCCGTCCCGGCCATCTGTGTCATCAATTAATGGAACCACGTCTGTTGACGGATCGCAGAAGAACCTTCCCGGTGCTGAGCGCAAGCCGTTGGTGCATGCGGGATCAGTTCTAGGAGAGCCGGAAATTGCCAACTTGAAGCTTGCTAAACGTTTCGCCGATGCAATCCCGGAGGGCGAGATGAGCGTGTAGTTGACTTCACCCAGTCACTTTCGCAAGTTGCCAGCCTAAGGTTATTTACTCAAGAATAAGACGCGACCACGGGAATGCGTCAAGGAAGTCGTCGAATGGTGCAGGGTGTCCACTTTAGAGAGAACTGACAAATAAGGTACATCAAGAGGCTCAAGAGCGCCAGGCACGATCCCGGAATCGAGCGCGAGAAGGTGAGCAACGTTGTCCCTCATTTTACGGGATAAACTGATTGTATTACCCTTAGCACAAGCAAAAGAGAGCATAGAGGTGAATGAGGAAGACCGTCTTTTGGGTACACTATGCTAATCAACATGCACTTTGTGAAGGCCAAGGAACGTGCCCGCTGCGTAACGGGGTTTGTATTACTATTTTCCTCCGTTTTTATTGAACGTGTCACCAGGTGATTCTAACCGCCTTCATTCTCGACAGAGGGGGAAATGGAAGCGCCACGCTCCTCCTCGCACAATCTTGAAGGTGATCACGTTCTTACCACTTCAGTCGACGCAGGCGCAGCCTTTCAAACATATGCCACCACTTCACGTCTCTATCCCGTCGAAAGGGAACACCGGCCATCATGCAATTCTGATAGCTTCTACACCCATCCGCCAACGGGCACCCGTTCTGACCGTTCATTTAGTCTCACCGTCGTTCCTCAGCGCGCAATCACCCTTGTAAATTTGCGGACATCTCCACCCGTGCCGCACCACTATCTCATAAACATCCGTCGTCTTTCTCAGTCCGAAATACGCTCCCCAAAGCTTAGTTACCACCACTTCCCTGACTGCTCTGCAGGATGCCCTCGTTTCAAACTCTGACATCGCGTTGAATGTCTCTACATTTGACGGTCACAATGTTGAATGCCAGTTACCCAACAGATATGTCCTACCCTGTCATGCAATATGCGTCGATTGTATTCCCACTTGCGCGAGTCCGATGCCCGATACACGCAGGCATGCCCATGGACTGGCGCGAAATGGCCGGAAGACCAACCTTCCGGAGGCTGCACGGTGAAGTACGTTGGTCTTTCTTCACCGGCGCGTGGAGTTATGGCCGCAAGGTTTCTGAAGGTTCCTGGTACATAGGACCAGACGGCCGCAGGGATTACATGCGGGGCTGGATCCTTGCACCGTGTTGGGTCCTGGCATCAACGGCGGAGTGGGTCGCGCGCGCCTACCTCCGATTGATCGCAAACTCACTGTAAGGTGACCCTTGTCGTTGCCCGCAAAACCTCGCATTTCGGTCCAAGTCTCTGCAAGTCCGCCCCTCAAGTCTCCCCCTCGTGCCTGTCATGCCTACCACCTCGCGTGTGCACTCCACTCCCGATCGCCTTCACTGCCCATTCCCCTCGCTTCCTTTGTCTCCATCTATTTCCAATTCCTTTCTCATCGCCATCGCGCCTGCCATTCCTTCGACTCCGACACACCACCGCACAACAGCCCCAGACGACGCGGTCTCAACTTCAACATGACCTCCCTTCCGTTGACAGCGATGGATTTCATATGGTTCCGTCTTCGGGCTTCGTGCCTACATTCGATCTTCCTGTGTCCCCTCGCGCATCCTTTCCTTTCATCCTCTCTGACTCTTTTCGTTTCCCTTCAACTCGCCTTTCTTCCTAGAATATTTCCTGTGCTCGACGTTGCCCGGTCTCCTCGTATGTTACATTTGTTTCGAAGTTCTCGGTGTTCCGTTTTCGTACTTTACAGAGCTCTGAATTGTATATAATATGACCTGATGTCTCTGCTGAAATCAATCAACCTGTTTTTTTCCGTTTCTCTCTCTCTTCTGCACGCCTTCAAACTCCCCTCTTCGACCAATCAACGCTGACTCTGAGCCGCCGTGCCGTTCAGCCTCGATTTATTCGAAGATCTCCAAGAGAATCCCACCCGCGTTTTGGTTTCCCCTCTCATCTGCGTGCCTCCAACTTCCACTTTCGACTCCTCAACGTTGACTTCGAGCCGCCGTGCTGATTCAGCTTTGAAGACTAGAAAACCCTCTGCTACTTCACCCTTTTCTCATCTCGATTCCATTCCGACAAACGTTTTGTTTTGCCCCATCAACATCTCTTCATCGCATGGCTTTTCCTTCCCAATTAGGATTAGCCTTTCCCTTTCATCATTCCCGAACCTGATCTGCCTTGCGTACTCACTCGCGAGACCTTCAATCCTCGCTTCATCACCACCACCCATCAGCAAAATAACAACGGCTAGAGTGACTAGAGCGCTAGAGCGACTAGATCTAGTCATTCTAGTCCAGCTCTAGTTTATATTCGATATCTAGACATTCACTGCAGAAATGAGTTAATTTTGACTGCTCTTTAATGTAAGATTATCCTATGTAATGACATGATTTTCTGAGGTGGCGCGATATGGTTTTTTCCTATCACTCCGATGCTCGAGAGATCCCGTAATCATACCATAAAGACACCCTACTTAGCCTCCACCTGAAACTGTCGTCATGACCAGATTATTCACGCGCGAGTAAAGCAGACATCTGCTTGAGCTGGGATTAAGGCGTGCTCAAAATTCACTGACAATCAGTTTAAACACAGATTATGATGTCATTAGTAGACTCATTACAGTCAGAAAAAATATATATTCGAAGCATGATGACCCTCATATATGCGCAACCATATATCATCCCTCACCGGCCTTGCGCAGATGCATCCACAGGCACCTTTATGTGCAATGCGTGCGCACCAAAGTGAGTGGCGGTGTCGCGCAGCTGAACCCTGCACGGCTCAAGCCTGGACGCAAAGTGAATGCTGTGCTCACCCTCCCTCCTCCATTGCACTCTTTGTTATCGTGACTGGACAGTCCTTCGAAGAAGCTTAGATCCTGCGCGCTGAGGCCTCCGGCGCCCTTGACGGGTGGAGGAGGTGGCGTCGCCTTCGCAGCGGGCAAGCCGATGTTCGTTCCCTCGTTATTGCCCATGAGCAACGCAA
>Ga0307510_10005011_pt1 | contig 15686 bp, 11 predicted proteins | sample 12_EM_MG_FD_207224 | JGI IMG/M metagenome (GOLD analysis project Ga0307510, IMG submission 207224) | Populus trichocarpa ectomycorrhiza microbial communities from riparian zone in the Pacific Northwest, United States - 12_EM | ecosystem: Host-associated > Plants > Roots > Unclassified | place...
AAATTTTCCAGCTCCTGTATGGAGGCCTAGCTCCTCCCAAGATTAGGTTTTTTTTATATTGATTTTTATCAAAAAAATTTCTCATATGTTTTTTATATTACAAGACAAGCAAAATATATAAGTAAATGATACGATATATATAAGCACTCAAATTATTACAAAACATTATTGTTTACCATGCTATTTATTGTTGTTATTAGTTTAATTAGTATAAAAGTAGTGTTTGAGGACGCGGTTGATATTATATTTTTTAAAATTTTAATTTTTCATGTTATTTTGATATGTTGATATTAAAAATAATTTTTAAAAATAAAAAATATTATTTTAATATATTTTTAAATAAAAAATATTTTCAATTATAACATCTACCTGGCTCTGGAATAAACCCAAAACAAGTGAAGGATAAAGAAACTATTCACACACGCCACCAAAAATGTGGAATCAAAGCAAAATAGGTCAACCAAGAGAATTGGGAGGCAGCCAAATCTGCTTGGGGCACAAGTCTCTCCCTCTCTCCACCTGTTTGATAGGGCAGGCAACACAATCATTACGTCTTCCAGAACGTCATGCTATTAAAATTTAAATAGCAAAGTTAGTCTGTTCGAAGGTGCTTCTCAATTGTTATTTTCTTCTTCTTCTTTCTTCTAGTCAATTAATTTATTTTGACAGAATAATTGTGGCCCCCTCAATTTTATTGTATTGTAACATTTAATCTAAAAAAAAAGTACAAAAAACAACAAAAATCTGTGAATATGGAAAAGAGTATATGTTACAGATAAGCAAAGGCTGCTGGAAAGAAAATTATCTGGCTGCTGGGACAAGGCAACCATTAGATAAGTCAGGGCTCTGGCTCTCAATCTCAAGAAAGCTTGTGAGTAATGTTTTCCGGGAAGATTGTGCCTTTGAACTACCAGAATGTAGTTTTTGACTGCCATAAGTTCCCTTTTCAATCTTGTTAGCTTCTTGTATTGCCAAGATTATTTCTTGCATCCTTGGTCGCGAAACTGCACGTTGTTCTACACACTGGATTGCAACTTCAGCAATCCTCCAAATGGACTCGATCTTCACATTTCCTATTAGGACAGGATCTACAATGCTCATCGCATCTCCTTTACGAATCAAGGCCCTTGCCTACACAAGATCGCAGCACCTCAGGATTATTAAGTCTTAATTTGATTTCATAGACAGCGATCAGCACACGATGATTAGAAGTATATTTGCTCTGATTCAAGAAAGATGCTTATATGTCTTCGGAAAGAATGATGACAGTGAAAATGCATACCCAATGAACAATGTTCATCTCAGCGCCAAAATCTTCTGTCGAAACAGGTTTTTTCCCTGATAACAGCTCAAGGAGAACTACTCCAAAACTGTAGACATCACTTTTTTCAGTCAATTGCTGATTTGCATAGTACCTGGAGAAGCAGTTACATGATTGGTTAAGCATAAGCAGTAGAGGAAAATGATGGTTACGCACACCAGACGAATGTGCCTTACTCAGGATCCAGGTAGCCGACTGTTCCTCGTGCCACACTTGATACATGGGTTAAATCCTCCTCTGCTTGCCTTGAAAGCCCAAAATCTGAAACTTTTGCTCTCATATTGATGTCTAGGAGAATGTTGCTTGTTTTAACATCGCGGTGTATGATACTGGGGTTGCATCCAGTGTGCAAGTATTCAAGTCCTACAATTATCTAAATATATGTTTATTCTGTGAACTTGTAAAACAAATACTAATGCATAAACAAATGAGAAGTTCTAAATTAACCTTTTGCTGAATCTTCTGCAATCTGCAGACGAGCAAGCCAATCTAAGCGCTTCTGGTTGACAGAACCTGTTCAAAGGTCATCTCATTGATCTTGATTCAAAATGTTACAACTAAAGAAACAAAAGGGTGGAAATTGAGCAATTATCATGTACGGATTGCAAACCATGTATGTGATCGCGCAAAGTTCCATTGTGCATATATTCATAAACCAGAATACGTTGATTTTCTTCTTCACAATAGCCGATCAAAGGAACCAAGTTCCTGTGATGAATTCTTGACAAGAGGGCAACCTGCAGGTACGTTAATGTAGTTAATTAACCAGCCCTTTGGAGTTCATAACAGTGGGCTTCGTGGTCTGGTCTTATGCTAACAAAGTTTCTTGTTCTTTAGCCCTTCAACGTTTCAAATCTAGAACTCAACAAGTTATGTTGGCTGAATATGATGTTACCTCAGTCACAAACTGCTGGGTCATATGAGTGGTTGAGTCACCCATTATCTTGACTGCCACTTCTTTTCCCTCTTTCATTTGGCCATAGTAGACAGTCCCAAAACTTCCTCTACCAATTTTTTTGGAAAAGTTTTTGGTAGCTTCTTCAATCTCAGAGAGCGGAATATAGTATGAAACTCCTTCATCCATCATATGCCAACCCCGTGATACAGAATACGCAGTTGAAGGTTTGGCACTAACACGCAAAGAACTACCTGATGGACTCAAGAACACTTAAGAAATGCAGAGATTTTTGCTATGCAATAGGAAGATAACTGAGGTATACAGACCTTGGACTGCAGTTTTTTGATGAGATGTCTTTCTTTGAAGATTACGCAAAAACAGTAAACTTCCTATCAGAACAACTAATAGTGCTGCAAGTATGCCAATCGAAACTCCAAGTATCAACTTAGAATGTTTCTTTTTCCCTGCCTCTTTATGTAGTCCAGGATTATGTTCATAACTGCAAGAGAGTAATATTGTAGCTCTTTATAAATGTTCTGTGCCACACAGTATATTTCATTCTCCACACCAATTTCATATCAGACAACAGCTCGCCACCTCTTTTATTATCATACAAGCCAAAGGGTAAACAATGACACACAATAATTTGATATACTCACTTGATAATAACTTTTCCAGTGAGCAACCCTGAAGGTATTTCCCCACTAAAGTAGTTGTTCTGTATGTACCTGCATGAAGGCATTTTACAGCACTGAGTATCGGAGCAGTGTCATGGAAACATGACTGCATAGGATCAAAGGATTGATTGTACTTCATTTGCAATCAAGAGTCTGGTGAAGTGTGAATCACCACATATAGTATATAGCGACAGTTAAGTACGTCAAGAGTGCTACTTACAGCTCTTGTAAGTCTGGCAAACTACCCAGGTACTTGGGTAATTGACCACTCAGTTTGTTGTTCTCCAGATGCCTGGATGGCCATTAAATAGAGCAGGAAATGGACTAGTCAGTTTTTTTACAGATGACTATAAATCCGCCGAAATATGAACTAGTAATCATGCTTTTTTAGCATAAACTTGTGAAATGTAAGCCATGAATTTCGAAGCTTACACTATTTTCAAATTAACAAGATTGCTTATACTAGGGATTGGCCCTGTAAGGAAGTTACCATCCAACCACCTACAAAAAAGAAAAGGATTAAGATAGAGAATAATATGAAGTATTTCAACTCGTATATTGCATAATATCACTTACAATTCTGTCAATGTCTCCATGTTATTAATCTCAGGTGGAATCTCCCCTTTCAGGTTCTTTCCTGACAGTGCACTGTTCAGCATGTCAGCAGAGACACGCTTATAAGGATCTTAGCAAGTTCGAACAATAAACTTCTTAACTAAAGTGGCAACATTTCTGGAGTCCAGCGCAAGTTAGCAACACCTTTTTATATTGTATAGAAGGAAAATATTGTGGCCTTTCTGAGCATAATTGATTTATTTTTTCTCCAAGTTGATGACCGCAGCATGCAGTTAAACATGGCAAAGCAAGTACTCTAGTTGACAAATCAATGAACAGATATGAATGGAATAATAAGTATTCACTCCAACTGCAACTACCTGCTTTTTTCAAACACAAGAGTCTAAAATGCAATTATGCAATATACTTTATGAAATATATGAACACGATCTGGAATTAACCAAGTGAGAAGAAGTTACATTTTAGTGATTCTTGGTGGTGTGGTTGAGGTGCAATTAACCCAATCCCAGTGAGCAGGAACACAAGGATCGCCTTGTTCATTTGTCCAAGCACTTTCAGCAGACAGAGAACGAAGGGCATTGAGAACAGTCACTGCCAGTGAAGTTGTAGTTATTCAACACAGCTAATATTGGCCAAGCATATTCTTTCTCATAATGTTAGGAAATATCAAGAACAGCATAATGATTTGGAGCTCTGCATACAGATGGTTTTTACTTTTTAGGATTAGATAAACTCCAATATGCTGAGATTTATACTTACCATCTTGGCTGTCGGTCCTTGGTTCAATCTTTAGGTATTTACTAATCTCAATCGCATTTAAGAGTGGTCCTTGTGTAGAATCTCTGGTCTTGACAAAAGAGAATGAAAGGACAAAATCCAGAGTCACATTCATGTAGCTGGGTTCATAAAGTGTGTGGCTCCCATTGGCATTTTCTGCAATATTTACCACTGCGTTGCTGTAGTCAGGAAAGTAAGGTTGCTGCAATTTGAATTTCCGAGTCTCATTTGCTCCCAAGTCTTCAATTTCGGCAAAATATGCATAAGCTCGAGCATTGGCAGGGAAGTCATCAAGGTTCAACCTATAACTAAGTATCCCTTGAGTGCCAACAACAGCTGTTTGCATTACTTTAACAGGAGGGTATTCTCTAGTCCTAGTGTCTATGTACTTTGATGTATTGATTCTAACTGTGCCAGGGGCCACACCTACAAGGTAGTTTTGCCTCTTCTCAAGATCTGAATCCCAAATTCTGTCATACGGATCATCCGGGTACCTGAGAGAGGCAAATGTTATATATTTTGACATCTTTGCATGTTTCCCAAGAACTTGATTTAATACAGAAGTGAGTGGAAAGCTAATTAATGAAGTGCTCTATTAACTCTACGCTATCTTTCTATAACATTTGGAAATCAGCTGACCTTATGACATCCTTGCTCAGAGCCCCAAAATTTACTCTGGCTGCTACCTCTAAGAAGAAATTATCCTCGAAATCAGTTGCATACATTGAAAGGTTGAGAGGTCGCAATTCTAGAGTGGATATGAAGGGAGAACCAGTTGAAGCACAGCATATACACACATCAATTGAACTTGAAGGAGCCCTGATAATCATTTCCTTCACATACACTCTTGAAGCATCCAATACTACCACAGTCGACCACTTCGTTGCATCCAAGTAGAGATCAAATTTGGGGTATGCATCTCCATTTCCTAAGATTCCATACTGAAATGTGGCACGGACAAGATACCGACGTCTCTCTTTGGTGCCAAGAGTGTAACAATACTTCTTGCTGTCTATAGGAAAGTCTCGCCGTCTTCGATACTGCATATTTCCATTTGGAATTTCTACCTCTGCCGATTTTCCATAGTTCATGATGGCGCCATTGTCTGAAACCCATGCAAGTCCAGTTATTGGATCTGTGTAATTACTTGTGCCTCCACAATCTATGCTGATGAATTCTGCATGTTGAACAGCGCAAGCGCACACAAAAAAAAAAAAGCATCATTACCATTCTATTGTTTTCTTTCTTATTGTTTCTGTAGTAAATAAATTAGGTGACTGTGACTTGTATCCAGCAGGCAATCGGACAATGAGAAAATCAATGATTTTCATTTCATTTCTTAATTTCATATACTTTCTCTTACTGTTGTCATCACTAGTGTAGAAATTGCAAAAGCATGGAAAAATACTTCAGATTCCGACAGGAAAACAAGTTGGTATGCTACTCGGTAACATGGGACGACATTTTACTTAATCCTGATCAAACAGGGATTTGCTTGAAGACCAAAGAAATTAAATGAAAATATTCTTAGAATAACAGAGTTGCAGAATCAAGAAGAACTCACCTGTAACTTGGCATATAACAGAAGACATGAGGAATAAATAGAGAAGCAGAAAATGGGAATACGAAGCCATTGAGGAACAGGAAGACAAAAACCAATCCTATGATCTTATTGTTTTAGTGTTAGAATTTGTCAGTGATTGATGAGCTCCATAACTGTTTGTGAAGTCGAGCATCTAACCTACTTTCCTCCACTGCTCAGAACTTGCCTTTCACTCTCTGTTTCTTCTTTTGACTGATGAGGGTGTGCGATGTTCACTCACGTTATGTCCTCCTTTTCCCTTTGGAATCTTATTTTTGGAGCAAATCAAAAGATCTCAAGCTCTGCTTTATTTCCTTTGTTAAAGAAATCCAACTTGTACTAGCAGTTTGTTTGTTCTGTCGAAGAACAGGAAATCTTGTTTCTCTTGTTGACAGACAAAATAACGCGTGCACTCATCTCGAATAATCAAGTTATTTTTGTAAATATTATCATTACATGATCAAAGTATGAATATGGAATTTCATTAATTGATGAATCAACAAATCATTAAGGCTTGTGATCCCTGTCAAAAGGGTCAGTGGGGATCGGGAATGAAACACTAGCCATGCATAAAGCATCCCTAAAAGCAGAGAAAAGCAGTAGGATTACTGCTGCTGCGGAATTTAATAATCTGCTCTTACTTTAGCTTTTGTGGAGCACAAAATCTCCTTTTTCTGTCACTTTGGACCAACTTGTCTTTTGCTTTTCAAGATTTTCATATTGCTAGTTTGAAAAAAATATGCATATGATATCACTGTCTGTTGATTAAATAACATATTATTTTTTTAATTATAGCACATAAGTTACAAAATTCAATTTACCACTGAACTCAAACCAAGGAATCTCAAATAAACTCTAATATATAAATTATACATTAATATAATAATTTTTCAAAAAAAAACTATAAAACTTATAAATATACAAATAAACTATAAATACTACAAAAAATAATACTAAATTAATCAAATTACAAGGGAATATGTGATTTAAATGTTAAAATAAGTCAACTTAGAGTTGATGCAATTTAATTTCTTAAAAAAAATAATAGATTAATCACAACTCAATTATTCTATTATATTAATTAACGTGGATATTTGGATTAAATTGTACTATCTCTTTACAGGTTTTAAAATTAATAATTTTATAAATTTTTAATAATTATCATTTTTTTTTTATTTACGTGGGGTGTCCGGGCCAGCTTACGCGCACCACGACTATTCCCCACGGCCCACTGGACATCCTGCAAGCCCAGGAGCAGGTAAGACACCGCGGGGGTGACAGGCGTGCACATAGAGGGTCGAATCCGGGACGGGAGCGGAACAAGTTACACGATTGACCACAACAGCTAGACCCTCAAGTACAATAATTATCATTTTAATCATATGGCTCGAATCAAAATTTTTAATAATATTAGTAACAGGGCTAACCGAGTGAACGGATTAACTTTGATGTGATAAGGGCAAAGATCTGCATTGGTCCCACCAAAATCTTAAACAACAAGAGAAATGATCGTCTGACTTCGGAAGTCTCAGAACATTACTAAGCCGATGACATGGCATCTTATTAGCCATTAAATTTCATCGATTGGTTCACAATAGAGGAGAGAATCTATTGTCCATGCAAAACATTAACACCAAAAGTTGGGTATGGTGAAATTCTATCCATTAAAAGAATACAGAAGAACTCCAATCAAAACGGTCCATGAAATCTGGCTTGTTTTTATAATTGATTGTGTTTTCACTTTTAGTTGGTCGGTCGGTCGATCGGTTGAAAGTTGAGATGTACAACAAGGATGACCCAGTTTCATTCTATAATAATAATAAAAAAAATTAATATTGTTGATTATGGTATCCAAAAAAAAAAAATGCAATATATTTAAGAAATTTGAAGTTTGTATGGTGATTAATTAAATATTCATATTTTTTTTTTCTAGTAAATGCAAAAATTGATGAGAGTAATTCTTTCCCTAGCCAAAATAATTCTGATAAGTGAGATTTAAAAATCATCTGATGATAAAATTAATAACTTTAAATAAAGTGATAATAAATAAAAAAAGATTTTAATTTTAAAAATAAAGGTATTTGTTTTTAATATTTTGTGATTAATGCTATGAGATATATAAGTTTTTATGGTATGAAAAAATAAACTTTTATCTAAATAGTTAGAGAATATTTATAACTCATGTACCTTATTGTTTTTATGAAAAGTTCTTTACTTTCTAATACATCAATAAATAATAAATATACATCAATAAATAATAAATATTTATTACACATTATTAATAAGATAAAAAATATAGTAAATCTTTTGAAAGATCTTTTATAATTCTGTAGATATAGAAGGATAATTATTTAGGATATTAATATTTCATATAACTAATCTGAAGATAGAATTCTATGATTCTAACACGGATTTTTAAGTTCAATTGGGTTTGACGTGTATCTGAATCTGAAAAAACTTGATTTAATGTCATGTCAGCCCTACGAATAACTTGGGCTGAACTTAAGCATATTAGATCTTGTAGGATATTAGATCCATGTTCAGTTAAGCTAACCCTCTATTTATATATTTAGACTTTTTCAAAGCACATAAATATTAAATAAAAAATACTGAATCATGAGTTTAATCTCGGATTTATTTCATTTAAAAAGAATTAACAGCTAGAATATGCTTATTTGTTATTTTTGTTTGTTTAATTAGCCTAAAAATCTAGTTCAAAGTGCTGATCATGAGTTGGGGTCTTTTTTTTTAAAATAAATAAATAAATGAAACAACGTTATTTTTTTAAAAATAAAAAATTATTTATCAAATCATGATTCGCCAGGTCACAATCCGGATAACTTTTCAAATGGCTAAAAAAAAAAACCCAAAATGTATAAGATCCCAGATGAACAGCTTTGACAGGATTCTCGGCTATTATCACCATCAACACCGCCGCCATGAAACTTAGCTTCCGTGACTCAGAGGGCCAGGTTTCGTCAAGTGCTCATAAATACATCCATGGGGAGGTTCAACAATCTGGTTGTTGGAGAAGCAATGAGAACGGTCTTCGGTCTGCAACTAGCTGTCTCATCGGGCTTCACTAGCCTGATAGTTGAATCTGATCATCCACTGCTCAGCCAAGCTTTATAATGCAGGCACGAGTTGGGCAATTCCTGTGATGATATTAGCTTCCTTAACCCAATCTTTTCAGGTACACAACTTTAGGGTTAATCTTAAGAAATAGCAATCAATTTGCAAATTGTTTGGCGTCTTTTGCTAAAACTTACAGGGAGGAGTGTGATTTTATAGAGGATGTTCCTCCTATTGCTTTATTTTTACGTTACGCATGATGAACCATCTTTCTCCAGACATTATTAACTAACGAAAGGATTCTTGGGTTCCTAAAAATACAGTCGAGGTTAGTATGAAAACTGAACATGAAAAATATTATTCTCACTTTATGTTTTTTATACTTTGATTGGAATATTCAATATCGAAGAATTAAAAAGTTACATGAAAAGGTTATTTTTTTCAATTTATAAATTTGTTGAGTGGCAATAACAACAAAAAAAAGAAAAGAAAAGGGGATAATGGCAGCCTCGAAATTCACTTCGAGGGTGAATCTATAAAATATACACGAAGTGTGTAAATATAGCCTATGTTTGGTTTTGCAGTGATATATTTTTTAAAATTATCTTTTTTTATTTTTTTATAATTTTAATTTTAATGTATTAATATAAAATAATATTATTTTAATTATATTTTTTTAAAAAAAAATCATCACTACAACACAAAACAGTATATTGTTCACTTATTTTAAAATTCAAGTTTGCATATATGTCAAAATTTTGCACATATGTCAAAATCATAAATTGAGATTAGATTTACTAGGAATTATTTTTTAAAGTGTTATTTTTTTAGAAATATATTAAAATAATATATTTTTAATTTTTTAAAATTTATTTTTTATATTAGTATATCAAAATAATTTGAAAAAATAAAAAAAATATTAATTTAAAATAAATAAATAAAAATTTAAAAATATTTTTAAAACACAAAAATAAACTATATTAAAGCAAGAACACCCCCGGCAGGAAAGAAAAGTTGTGAAAAAAATTCTAATTTCGGATTGGTAATTTAACATTGGGATAAATGTATTACAAGTACACTCATATTTAGTATTTCTCTCCTTTTTTTGTCATTTGAGTATATCAACTTTTTTAAAACCACTAATCAAGTATTTTTCGTCCAGTTTTTATTAATTGTTTCATCATTTGATGTGTTCTTTGCCTCCACGCAATTAAACTATAATTCTTCTCTTTCACCCTTGGAGGGAACCTTCCCTCCCAAATTATTTTCCCTACCTGGCACGATTGAGAAATTGAGAAGATTATTTTTATAGAATTTTTCCAAGAACAAGGGTGTTTAATTGAAGAGGATAAGGACGAAGGAAAGTCAACATCAACAACAAGATGAGATACCTTAGCCCAAGTTTTGATTTATATTTGTTACAGAAAAATAATGAATGCAAAGGAAAGGAAAGATACATTGGACAGACAGACAAGGTATCTCTTTCTTTTCTTCAACTGTGGAAGAGGTTTGATCACTAAGCAATGCCTCTCTCTCTCTCTCTCTCTCTCTCTCTCCAAGAGTCTCCATCTTCTTTTATCCTTCTTTCCCTTCCAAGTTCCAACATTCCCTCAACAGAACGAAGCCATACCAACTTCCTCAAAAGACACCTTTTTCTCATCCTTCCACTCTTTCTCTCTCCCCCTTCTCAGGAGTCAAAAGAAGAGAACCAAATGTGGCGAAAACAGCCCAGTAAATCATCCTTTAGAGAATCTCTCAAAGCTCTTGAAGCTGATATACAACATGCCAATGCGATGTAAGGCTTACAATTTTATTCATTTCCTTACTCCTATGCTCATTTTGATATTTTATCAGTAATTGGTAAAGAACCCTGCTTTACTTTCCTGGACTTGTGTGATTGCCTTCTTCTGTTCAGTTGAGGTATGTGGGCTAGAAATCTGTCACAACAAAGATTATTAATTTTTCATAAACAAAGATAGAGTTGGTGAATTTGAATATGAAATTGGGTTATGATGGATGATATGTGTCTTTCGCCTGTGCTTTTCTAATTTGGTTACAAGTGCTGTAATTGGAAATGGGGCATATCCATTAACAATGTTTCTTATTTTCTAATACATTGTGTTTCTTATTTTCTTTTCGTGATTCGTTTAGACACAAAGTTTGACTTTGATCATTTTTCTAGTTTGCATTTATTCTTCATGTAATATTCCTTTTCTATGCTTGTTGTGAACTGTTAAGGGTTCATTAAATTGAGGTTTGATAGGGGTTTTTGTGGTGGGGTTTTGCAGGGCGGCTGCTCTCCCAGGAGATTGTGGTGGGAATTGTGTGCAAATGAGGTTGTCATATAGCTCCTTTGCCCCCTTCATCTTGTTTTTGGTGGAATGGATGGACTATAGTTGTACAGATGCCCTCCCTAGTTATTTAGGCCTTCTCCACATACTTGTATATAAGGTAGGTTGGTGTTTGCTTCAGCTTATACTTAATCACCCCTTCTAAGTATTATTTTTGGAACAGATTAGAGGGCTCAATTAGAGGGTTGTTTGTTGAAATGCAGTTCTGAGGGTTTTTTTTTCTCTTTCATTTTCTCCTTCTTTTTTAGTAGCTTTAAAACACTCGAATTAAGTTCATTTTTATCTAGGTATATGTTGATGGAATGCCATCGTTGTCCTCCAAAGAAAAAAAGGCCAGTCTAAGGGAATTTTATGGTATGTACATTTCAAGGACTTTTTGCTATTGGCTTATTGTCCATCTTCTTTCTTGTTTGACCTCTGAGCGCTTTCAATTCACCTATCCTTTCAGCTATCATATACCCTTCTCTGAGACAGCTTGAAGGTGAGTTTATTGAAGTGGAAGATAACCATAAGAGAAGCAGCAACACTGATGTTTTGAGCAGAAAGAGAATGGAAGGCCAGAGGAAGCTATCTGAAAGCGATTTTGAGAGAGACGAAGAGTGTGGGATATGCATGGAAAATAGTGCAAAGATGGTATTGCCCAACTGTGGGCACTCCTTGTGCATCAGCTGCTTCCATGACTGGTAAGTCAGTTTCCAATTATTCATTTACTTCTTGTAGGTTGTTTCTTAGCATAACGATTAGGAGCTGCACTTTCTGATACTTGTATCTGCGAAGTAATGTAATCAAATTTTTTGGACAGGAACGTGAGATCTCAGTCCTGCCCTTTTTGCCGTGGCAGCCTAAAGAGAATGAGCTGTACAGATTTATGGGTTCTCATTAGTAATGATGATGTTATCGATACAGTTGCTCTCGCCGAGGAGAATATAAGGCATTTCTACCTTTACATGGACAACCTGCCTTTTCTAGTGCCTGAGACTCAAGCGATTCTGTTTGATTACATGATCTGATTTGTAGAAAAAGAATGCAGTGAATCATACAGACTGCCAGCCATTATTGTACATACTAGTATACGATGGAGTAGTTCGATTTCATCCACCATGTGGCTGGTTAAAAATGACGTTTCAGTGGTAGCTGTATGTGATCAACTAAATTGCTGGATATGAATCAGGTGGCAAGCAGGAGATTTGAGAACTCAAGAAACATCATCAGCGGCCGCCACAACATGAAAGGTTAAGCCCTGCATGTATATGGGATGAGCAATACATGTAATTAGTAAATACGAATAGAAAAGATAAGCATGACATTCAACTCAGCTTTTTGGAACCTGAGTGTTGGAAATGAAGAAGCATAGAAACTTATTGCTTGTGTGAGTACTTGGCCTATGTTTACCACGCTGTGTTAGTACGGCAAACATCATGGATCAAATATATGATATATGACATGTTCCTAGCTATCATGAGATTGCTTAAATAATCAACGGGCCTGCCTGTTCATGTCTTTTTCTGTGGTTCAACCTGTTTGTGACAGCTGAAACTTTCCATGGCTGGTTTTAAATAGGAGGCAACTTAATTTAAACCCATCAAAATATTATATTCTCATCTTAACATCACTCAGATAGCAGACGTTTCAAGGAGGTGACTATTCTGAAACTGCTGTTTGAAGGACGGCAGGTGAGAAATTGTATAGGGAAAGTAGTAATTAACGATATCTATTTCCAATTCTTCATGGTTTTGCAAGGAGGGGGTCAAAGAAAAACACAGCATTCTCAAAGTTGCTGCTGCGATCAGCATCAACTTCCTTAGCTTTTTCCTGCAATCACCAGTCGGGCTTCAGGTTTTTCTCCTTTGGTATCGTTTCCTCTCACTTTTGATTAGGAACATAATCTCGTTTATCTTCCCTAAAGATAATGTATTAATAGAGAACTTAGTTGAGATTCTCCAAATGATCTCGAATCCAGTTGTTAAGTATATGCAAATTATGAACTGAAATTATCAAGGGCATGTGCGCTTGAACTTAATCTCCTTAACTAGAAGAATACAATTACTTCTTATATATGGAAGTCATTATTATTATTCTGAGAATTACTGCTTAACCTTCCTGCAGTGATGGGGCTGTATCGTATCCAACAGGGTATTGGCCCGTTTGGCCTAGTTATCGTAATCCAATCTGTCCGGTGAATCTGAAATCAGCTCCATCTCACACACCACGCTCCAGGTCCAGTGTCTTGGACCCAAAACCGGTGGCAAAAAATAGGATTAGGGGTGATAATCACGGGCGCCGAATATCACTTGCAAAACAGAAGCTCGATTTCATTATTCTTTCACAACAAGACCATGCCTTGGGATAATGTCAAGCTTGCTCAAACACAATGATAAAATAGAAAAAATAAAATAAAATCGTGAGACATTATTTTAATGTAGAATCTAATGATGAATCCAACTACTATTGTAATAACTTTTGAGTTGTTAATTTTATTTTAATATTTAGCATCACGAGGTTGAATAGGTTACTTTAGTTTTACATGAACTTGTAAAACCAAAAACTTACAAAGACAATGGTGCCACAAAACCCCCCCGCACTTCATTATCTGCACAAAAAACTAGAGGTATATTTATATAGGATATTGTGTTTGATATTGTGATACATGATATTATTTTTAATTTTTTAATATTAGTACATTAAAACTATAAAAAAACACTAAAAAGTACGATTTGATATCTTTTTAGGTAAAACACACTTAAAAACAGAAGCTACCAAACTATTAGAATAAAACCCATGCTTAGGCACTTCATTAGCCGCGTCAAAAACTAGATTAGGGCATATTTTCGAACACATTGTTCATTCCATTATTTATTTAGCATCTCCCAGCAGGTAATTAGAAGATTAGATAGTGAGAAAAATAATGAATGCATAAAGTTCAAAGAATAAAAAGATATAAGATTTAAGCATCATAGGAGGGAATTAAGGGGAGAGTTATATTCTAAACTTTTAATTAAACAAATAAAAAGCAACACCCCACTTAAGAGAAATTCCCTATTTGTTGCTTACCCTCTTTTTTAGTATATAATTCTCTCTCAAATAAAGTAATTGGTAGTGGGCATTTCCTTTTAGAGTTTTCCTCTTCCTTTTAAAATCCTTTCCTACCCCACTCTCAAAAGGTAAATAATCTTTAATTAAGCATTGATTGTCGAGAGCTTTCTTAATCACCTATATAAAATCATTAACCTAAGAGAATAACCAGCAAATTACTCTAAGATTGGTCTAAGGTTAAAAGAAAAGACGTTAGACCCACTAATGGGGTTCGAGATGTACTTACAAATCAGTACTTTGGTATGTGTTTCAGCTTGAAGAAAAGCGCAAGTGGCTGGCGATCAACTTCTAATTGCTAATTAGAGGGCTTAAGTGATTGATTATTGGTTGCTAAAACGGTGATTAATTAATGATGAGATGCCCTCTTTTTATCAGCACCAAGTTTGGAGCAAATGGCACTACTAATTGTGGCCTCAAAATCTCTTGCTTTTCGTAAGTTGCTATCGTGGCCTCAATCAACGACATCTAGCTCTAGATTAAGATACCGATTGCCATTAATTCCTTTCACATCACAATCACACCATGAACGATTGAGCATCATTCTATATATCCAGCTATAATAAGAAATTAATCATGCGAATCAACGGTTAGTGAGCTCTTGAAACGTTTTCCTTTTACGTGAGAGTGCTTAGGTCACGAGCCTGCATGTCATGTTGGTATTTGTTTACATTACTTGGCGAAAACCATCAGCAGAAAGAAGCTCAATTACTCTGTGGAAGGCTTATAAATCCCGTTGCGTTGAGTGCTGTGCGTTCCACCATCACAAACAACGCAGGAGATAGAAGAAAAAGACGTGAGCAAAACTGGTGCGCTGAAAAAACTTTGATCTCATAGCTAGAGCTAGGTAGAGATTACGTTGGATTCCCACTTCTAGCTAGGTTTTCAAGCTCAACACATCATCAAAGCGTGGAAAAAACGACCCAATACATGCGTGACAGCAGCCAGTGCTAGCTCGAAAGATGAGAGATTTCCAGCTTGACATTGAGAGGAGGAGTTGGTGCCACTTAGTCATTGGAATTTGCTTGTTTAAAGCTTGTTGAATGCATCTCGTTGAGCTCCAACACTTCTGGTTCTTGCTGGGTCATTTGATTGTGTACCCTTTGGACTAAAATATTACAGAACCTTACACAACCATGCATGTATGTACATAAGGATGTTTTAATATATAAGAATTATTGAGAATCCATATTCCATAGGTTTCCATTCTCCCACCATTGATAATTTAATATAGAGTTCTTTTCCTTTCATGTGTGTGTGTGTGTGTGTGTGTGTGTGTGTGAGAGAGAGAGAGAGAGAGAGAGAGAGAGGGAGAGAGGGAGAGAGGGAGAGAGAGATTAAC
>Ga0307510_10005014_pt1 | contig 15684 bp, 22 predicted proteins | sample 12_EM_MG_FD_207224 | JGI IMG/M metagenome (GOLD analysis project Ga0307510, IMG submission 207224) | Populus trichocarpa ectomycorrhiza microbial communities from riparian zone in the Pacific Northwest, United States - 12_EM | ecosystem: Host-associated > Plants > Roots > Unclassified | place...
GCGCTCCGATGATTCCGGCGCGTCGGAGCGTTCCACCACGCCAATGTTTGTCACCCTGATCGATATCACCTCGCCACCATCGGCCAAACACAAACCCGAACGCGAGCATGTGCGTCCCCCTTCATCAGGCGACGACACGTCTGCGCACGGCGAGCACAATGCGCTCCTTCCGATTGAGCACCTCCCGCTCCTGTGGCCGATCAAGTTTGAACTTCCGTTCACGAGGGAGGAGGCCCTGGAGGCCATCGAACATAGCTTGAGCGTTGCTTGGCAGATACTGAGAAGGCTTTACCATTTCCCCTTAGACCCACCATGACATTTTGCTATGGATGCACAGTGCTGTAAGATACCACAGATATTTTCTTTACCCGAAGCCATATATGCTCCACGATGAGTTGTTTATGACATATCATTCAAGCACGAAATGGGAATCTACTATACACGACAAGCGAGCTAAAGGTGGGCTATTCCATGGTGTCATTCACTAGAACTGTGATTGGGGCGATTCAAGGAAGTCCATCAAAGGATGACACTCATCGTGAAAATTCAAAGGCCGTATCGTCATGATACCATACCGCACCCGGGTTTGATCCTGTAAACATAGCAAATTGAGACACCTTAATTGGACTGGGATGGATTCTCTTACATTGAATGAGTTCTGGGATGCCTTACAGGAGAAGCTGAAACTCTCACACGTCGCCTTTTGGACGATGTGGTTTGCCTTGGCTTCGTCCTCACTCTACGAAAATTCAATATCTCGCCATGTGCTACGAAGATTGAGCTTACCTGTATCTTATGGAACTCATTGCCGTCTCTGCCGAACAGAATGCCTCCAACGTCGTTAAAACCATTCAGCCAGATCTGACCACTATGATCACCGACAGCCATTTGAATGATGTACCTGGAGGACGAGCTCTTCGTTTCACACAGGATTGACAAAAATGATGCGGGGCAGTCGCACTGACCGGTACTCTGGCTTTTCATAACTGCGGTCACACTTCTCACACCTCCAACCATCATGGGTCTCTGTTACCTTTTTGCTGCACCCCACGGTGGGGCAAGCCGGGTATAAGATGTTGTCGTTCTTGATATGCATGACCGTAGTGCGCAACGAGAAGAAGTCGGGTTTGTCGGACATGCCAAGTTGAGCGTCTTTAACTTCGTTAATTGTCTTCATTTCATCGCGGTTGATAGCCCCGCCAGACGAGGACCCGACTTGAGAATGTGAGTTGAAAGATGTCTGAGCGCCGCCATCCATCCACCAGCCTTTCAAAGCGTGAGCCTCCGGGACATCGGGGTTAACGGCCATAGATCCGGAGCTGAGGAGGGACAAAGACCGTCCTGATGCAGAGCAAAATTAGAAATGTGTTTGCGAATGGAGAGATCCACTTGCCATTGAAATCGCTAACCCGAACGCCCCTGAACGCAACGACAGGATCGGCTGGGGTGGCAAATTGCTCCGCTTGCTTTCCCCATAAGGTGAGTCTGGTCGAGTAATTTGTGTTGTCCACCACGACGAGGTCGCGCTTTTGCGTCTGTAAACCGCGGGTATATGTAACGATACGAGCACTATATTTTATCTGGCGGGGGACGAACCGTTTTGTTATTCCTTGTAGTGATCTCGGCCAAATCCCCGACTTCTTTTACGATGACAATGACGTCTGCCACCCACAGGTGAGTCGCGAAATGTATATAGATAAAAGATGAGGCGCATACCACAGACGGCTTCTTTCTCGAGCTCGGGCAAACCTGAGAGATTTACAAAATTGTAGCGGATGACAGGAACATCGGCATCGTGGCACTGCAATCCTCTTAAGCTCCCAGTCGACGAGTGTGTAGGGTGGAACTCACCTCCTCAATTTCGGTGCCACGGTCGAGACTCAGCTCGTAATCGTTTGATACCGTAGAAAACTTCTTTTTTGCAAGGTTGACACGGGCTTTAGAGACAAAGTAGACACGGTTTTCCTGAAGCTTTTCGAATAGGTCATCCACGACTGCGTTCCAGGCAGTGCCCTTTATCTCCGCCGAATCATCCATCAGTGTCACGTTGAAAAATCGACCTTCCCCTCGTTGGTTAGAGTAGTGTCTGATGTCGCTTTTTTGCACAACGCGAGCCTTGATACACCAATTGTTTTGATAAGGCGTGAGGGCAACGATGGGATAAACAGGGTTAGTGCGAGCCGCAGCCTGTCGACTCGGCTGTTGGGGCATAGTTGCAGTGGAGGACACAGGCGTAACCGCGCTCGGGGTAGACACACCATCCGTCTTTGGCTGTTGTGGTGGTGGACCGGTCAACGGTTGAGGGTTGCCGATCTTTTGCGCATCTCTCTGTATGACTTTAAGGCCAAGAATAATGACAAGTCTGATGCCGAGATCATGAGGACTCTAGAATAGCGGCAATGCCCGATAGACGAACCGTTTTTCCTGGATGAGTTGACAGGACATGTTTTCAATAACGGCGATAGTATTTTTTCCGACGCGCTCATCCTCGACAAGATGGTTTAATTGCGTGGCCAGCATAGCTTGCAGGAAGTACAGGCCATCCGAAATGATAATCCTATACCTGTCGGCGGTGACAGTACTGGGGTTGTTAGCCGTACCGGCGATGCTGTTTGGCTGAACTTTTTTGATGGAAAGGAATTGTAGAGTGGGCTTTGAGTTCCAGAGAGCCTCATCGTCTTTTTCCCCCGAGTTGAGCCTTTGGCAAATGCCCTCTGAGAGTGCTGGCGTGATATCGGTGCTCATGAGTGGACGTGGATGAGTGAGGTTATAAATTATCAACGCGCGACCCGCGACGCGCCATATGATTATTATTACGTAACGCGTATATTATATAAGACGTGTTACTCCCACGATCACCTTTTCCCCACCATCGTCCGGTCCGTAGCGTCCCGTCCTGCTTTGAGTAGTGACGCGACGTGACTACCTCCTGTGCCTCTTGCACGACCACCGTGAGACTGTTGCGTTCCTTGCCGTTCTGACGCCTCTTCGGGGGTACCTGGTGGCGTTGTGCCTTGCATGGATATGATATAGATGCAGACGATTCGCATGTGGATATCCCGGAATTTTTTCATCGCGAGAACGGCTACGTCGTATGACTCCCGTAGCAATGGTGACGACTTGGCTAGCGATCGGACAGGGACGGGTAGCGCCGCGAGATCCCTGAGATACGCTTGATGGATCCCAGGCATGTAGCGTCTCATGCGTTCCATGAAGCCTCGGTCTGCCTTCTTATTCTGCTCCGACGGGGCTGGGCTCCTCTTTTCTACGAGCTGGTGGTCGACGTCCAGGAAAACGTCTATTGCGTGCATGACGGTGCTCTGGCCAGCCGAGGGTCCAGCAAGGTCCAGGGAGTCGGAATTTGGGACGCCATCGTATATCCATTTGGAACCCCCGCAGTCGCTTCCGCGGAACCACGGCCTGACTTCCCAGTAGAAGCTATACGGATCGACGGTCTCTTTCATGCTCTGCAGGATATCAGTGATGTCTTGTACCACCGTCGCCATTCGCCTGAGGTCCCTTGCTGTCTTGGAGACAGCGTGCAGGTCCGCGAAATCGGGTAGCTGCGCGTAGTCTTCTATGATGCGCAATATTTCCACGCCGCGAAGCTCTGCTTTTGCCGACGAAATGTGGAAATTCCTCTCTGCGTCGGTGTTGGAAAAGGTGTGGGCCAACGTGATGTTGGTCGCCGACATGGGAAGTGCAGAATCCGCCGGTCTTGCGTTCCACAACACCGTATCCGCAAAAGTCAGTACGGGGGCAATACCGAGCACTCGAGAGACCTTGACAATGGGAATGGATAGGCATTCAGGGACGTGAATAGGGGCGGGCGAGTCGCTCGGAGGCTGAGAATGGACAAAGAAATTGATCAGGAAGGCGAGTACCACGTGGGCACGTTGCAGGAGACGGGGCTCGCTAGCTAAGTGATCGGTACCTAGCAAGGGTAACTGACAAGTAGTCAGTCTCAGACGCCCAGTATGGAGCAGCAGTAACCATGCTCACATTCCTAACCCGCTCTCTCCATATTTCACCGTATTCTCTCTTGGCTTTGGCATCCGCTCGGGTATCGTCTCCCAAGCTGATCTTTCCTTCTGCGTCGTCGAGTGCGTCTTCCCACACCTCGAACTGGCCAGTCAGTCTAGGCGGCGGCTCCAAGGGGAAGAAGCCTGTAGTGTGATTGACTTGATAATGTTCCAACTTGAACCCTGCAGGGGTTTCGGGTGATGACTCGATGTCAAATATCGCCGAGTTGAGCAGCTGGAAGACATGCCCGACGGAGAGGTAGGGGAAAGGTTGGTGGGGTAAACCAGTAATGAATCTCGTCATCTGAGTGTGGGAAGTGTGTGTCGGCTTGGTGCTGGTCCATCCATGGTGGTAGGTTGGCTTTTATATGTGTTTAACCAGGTCGTTTCATGTGCCGGTGCAATATCGTCGTTTACACAGGCTCACCTACAAACCACGGTTAGAGCGCCGTGATTTGATCAGCCAAAGATGACAATGCATTGTGATTGTGAGGTATTTACAGGTGTATTGATCGCGTCGACCGATGCGATGGGCGAGTCATGCTCGGAACATGAATTTGAGATGCATACACTGTCTGTCGTACACACGTAGAACCGTTTCCCTGGCACAGCCATATGGACCCGGAACAGTGGGACCAAACGGACACTGTTAATTGTTCGAGACTGCTGGACACGAATCTCAGTCACGGCCGGGTTAGATACGTTCCCCCTTGCCCAAACACGCACCCACGTTACCCGTTTGCAGTTCGCCCTAGTGGCAACCGCCACTGAGTCACCCTTTAACGCCCGTATCTCCTCCCAGCCCATCACCAGTTTCAAACCTTCCGGTGGCACGTGGCGGTCACCACCGACGGAAACCGGTGCGGTGGATCGGACGAAGTAAACATACGGTCATAGGTGGAGTCCGCTCAGGCGTTGGATGGTCGAGATTGAGAAAAAGAAAGGACTAGATAGAAGAACGGCGGCCGTCGAGAAAGGCTATATTGGCCCTTACGTACGAGTCGAGACCCTCGCAGTCCTTGGTACAGTACTTTCATTTCCAACTCGCTGTGCTACGCACTGCGGGCTGGACTGCAGTAGTTAGTAGAAAATGTAAGATCTCATCGGACGCGCCTGCCGTTGGAAAAGGCGAAACTGGGTTTTTCATGGTAAAAATTTACCCCTTCGAGCGACGCCATGATGTGTAAATGAGGCATGTCCACATGGCCACCAGAGGCCAACTTCGGCCAATCCCTAAAAATACAATGAACTTCCTTTAGCATATCGTCGAACTTGGGACGGCCATCCTGGTCCGATGAGGCACATTGGCCCCGAAACGATACAGTAGCGTCTCGAGGCGACGGGCTCGGATGTATCTGCTGTATCTGCACTGCACCGCCGCTGATCTAGTTCTGACTCCTTCGGCGGCATCGGGCCATCCGCCACATCCGGCACCAGTGGACGTATTCTGTCCTTTGTGATGCCAATTCCCAACATTGGCTGTATGTTACATGCACAAAGTGACTGAATGCTATGTCTCAATGTCCGAATGCGACGAATATGGACCTGGTTCTCACGCACGGATCATTGAGTACGTTGGCCACGAGTTGGAGTCAACCGCAAATTGGAATGCGGATTTGACTTACGGAGAATGCGCCGCCGCATTTTTCGGTGGTGTTTCCAGTGATGGAACTGTTGAACAGATGGTGCGACAACTGACTCCACTCGATGAGTTTCGCTGAGCAGGGGAACTTTGACAGCCCTGACAAGTTCGGGCCAGTCCGGCTTGGCTGCAGATGTGAGATCATGTGAGATGTGGTGCGCAGTAGCTCAGCTCGGCCGGCCATCGCTACTGTATGTATGTATGTAAGTATGTATGTATGGGATACCTCCTTCTTACTCACCAGGTGCGCAAATGTCGCGGTGGGTCCTGGATGCAAAATTTTCGGTGTATCTCTGGACCGATGTTCCTGATGTGATCAAGGATTTGACAATTGCTAGATGCTCAGGGACCTAAGCGGATTTGGACGAACTCTTATTATGCGATCAAGTTCGATGTAAGCAAGGCGCCTTTTAATCTGGCACTCGTAACAGGTCAACTTAATATTCGGTGGCGGACAAATGCCGGCCCTGCCTTGCACTGACATTTTGACGAAGCTCTGACACCACGGCCAAAAGGCACAGCCGGTGGCGCAAGCAAATCGAGCTTGGTGCCAGTTGGTGGTAGCCAAGTCCCAAGTTTAGAACAATGGCCTCGTTCCAGGACGATCCGTTTGAGGGGCCGACTAAACCCAACAGTCTCAACACCAACATTTTGTGGCATCCATTTGCGGATCTGGCCTGTTTTCGAAGTGATGTCCCACATTCACGAACTCACAACCAGAATGGATGAAACGTTAGTTTGACGGTAGCTGGATTCTGACTCTTCTGCAGTGTGCTAATCGTTCATGCGGCACACCGTGAAGTTCTACGCAGCCGACTGGGACGGAGGGGGATGCAATTTGCAGGATAACCTACAAATTAAGTACGATATGATTATGCCAGGTACTAGTAGGACGTCTACAAACAAAGACGTCGGTCAGCAGACCTCACTTGTCCACCGTTACTATTGGAGGACGGAACACGGATGGCATGGTCCATGCTAGGCGTTGCCATCGAGATTTAGTGTCTCCATTGGAGGTAGCCGTCTTTATCGATGGTACATCGTCGGGTTACCACTTCTTTCACTTTCCCAGCCACGCCGCGTTTCCCCCCTCGGAGCCCTTCGGCCTTTGTAATAAGCTCTTGCAGGGTAAGCGCCCCAGACCCGCTAGATGGGTGGCGACCTTCAATGAGTGCTTGAAGTTCATCTTCAGACGGCAAACCGTATCGCAAGAAGGATGCAGGCGGGGGATGCTTTTTACGCAAGGCATCTGGGAGCAGAAGTTGAGGCAAGTTTTCATGCGGTCCGAAAAATGACGCCTCAAGACTGGCAGCGTCCACTTTGTCGAGAGAGGCTGGTGACCAAGCTGGAGGGCTAGCTACCTTTTCTACTAGCACAGAGGTAACTCCGGAATGGAAATCGGAAGAAGCACCGTGCTGGGAGATAGTTAGATACCTATATAGAAATGAATCAACAGAATCACTGACACAGAATGCAGTTGCGATGCCGAGCTCCATCTTGAAAGATTCCAGGAGGTCAAGTGACTTGCCCTTCCTGATCGCCATGAGAGCAATTTTGAGGCTGGTGGGGCTGCGCCCTTCTAGTATCGCAAGGGTGTCCTTTGCCCATTGCACAACATCGACGCCCGTGTCATTGGCCACGAAGCTCTGCAATGTGGCAATGATACCTTCGACCGACTCCTGGGAAAATGCCGAATCCAAAGCTACACGGATCGGACCGCTGAGTGGCGCGACCGGATCTGTGGGCTCTATATCATAGTGAAGATCTTCAATCGCTTCGTTGACTTGCGCATACGTTGGTTTTTCGAGAGCTGCCAGGCTCTCAAGCAGCAGAGGCACACGTGCAGATGGGATATAGTGAGTCGCAAGACCATGTTCACTGTGTTCGGTTGGTAAGCAACTTGCTAGTAGGCAGAGGGATTGCTTACAATGCAGCGCGGCCCATCAGAGAAGTGCCAGTGAGAGCGAGATATGGCCCAATCTGGCCATCAAGACGAGACAGGTAGTAGGATGCACCAACATCGGGGAAAAACCCAATTTTTGTCTCGGGCATTGAGACGGAACATTTCTCCGTAGCGACTCTGAATGGAGCGGGCGCGGCCAATCCAAACCCACCGCCAACTTCATCCGCGAGGTGTCAAGACAAATAAGGAAAGGATAACAATAGAGCACACGAACAAGTTAACCCATCCATAATGGCCACGTACGGTTTTGACAGATTGGCGAGAAAGTAATCGAGGCCGTACCTAGGTAGCAGTTAACAATGAGAATTCGTATGAAGGGTATCGGATTCGTACTCGCGCTGAAAGAAGTCAACAGCTTGAGGACGGGCGGCATCACTCGCCGCGTACTCAATAACGCCTAAAAATTAAAACGGTGAATAGGAAAACAAAAGCGTCGAGAAAAGGCCACGAACTAGCGACGTCACCGCCGGCAGAGAAGGCCTTGCCAGCACCGGTGCCCACGATGACCCCACAAAGCTCTGCGCCATTCCATTGCTGGAATCATTATGTCTGTCAAACTGGTACCAGTCGCCACAGCATGGTACATACCTCGATTCGAGACGCCAAACTCGTAAGCATTGACGTGTTCAGGGCATTGAGTTTTGGCGGCCGGTTGAGGATAAACCTCCGCACTCCAACGTTTTCCTCGAATTTGACGAGCGGCTAGAGACCCTCCGTAATCAGAAAAACGCGTGATGTGTGCAGTGCAAGGAAATTAGTGACCTCCTGGGCGTCAGATAGCGTGGACTTGGAGGACATGTGTCTGGCTATAATGTCCACCCTACGAGCTGCAGCGAGAACTCCGGGTCTACTGGGCATTCGCGGGAGGAACTTGAAGGGCATGTTGCTGTGCAAAGTTGCCGACACCGACTGGTGAGCGCCACGCACGGACGGCGACATGTCTTCGCCGGCTTGTCAGCGGGCCGCTAGTATGTCTTCCTCGGGTGTCACGGTCAGAACAGCTGGTGACATTGGCCCATCTCTAGGTACCCGTTTCGCCCTCTCGGGTTACACTGGGACTATCAGGTACGTCGGGGGAGTTGATGGAACCCATGGTACTTGGCTCGGCGTGGAATGGGATGACCAAGGCCGAGGGAAACACGATGGGATCAAGGATGGAAAGCGATACTTTTCCTGCCTGTGAGTTCATACACTATTCCTCTTACGACCACTCCGGGCTAATCGCATCTCCAAGGACTCCTGGTGCGGGGTCTTTCATTCGCCCGCTCCCTTCTTTGCAATACTGCGGCAAGACCTTTCTTAGCGCTCTCATCGATAAATACGTCGAGCAGCCCCGCGGCTCCGACACAAGTGAAACTGTTGTACTCGGATCCTCGAAAGGTGCAATTCACGTCGAAGCTGTGAACCTGGACAAAATTCGCAAAAAATTCTCCAATCTTCAGCGGCTACAGGAGATCAGCTTAGACAAGGAAGGTGTCTCGCAAGCAGACCCCCCCGGTGAACTTCGTGAAAAATTGCCCAGTGAGCCATTTGATTGTTCGATATTCCCTTCTCATGTTTGCACCGTCGGCCAAGACGTCAGGGGCGTCGACCTTTCGTACAGCCTCATTCCAAGCTGGGACGTCGTTACCCAAATTGCGATCGAATTGCCATCCCTCGAACGTCTTTCCCTGAAGTGTGTGCTCGTCCCCGCGTGCCTAGTACACGCCTCGTTTATTGCTTCGTCGCTAGCAACAATCGTCTACAGCCGCCGTCCAATTTGAAGCTCGGAAGGGATGCCTTCTCGTGTCTTATAGAGTTGCAACTGAATGGCACACTCATGAGTTGGCAAGCCGTCATGGACGTCGTCGCTCTGATGCCTCGCTTGCAGTGGCTGGAATCGGGTTACAACTACCTCAAAAGCTTGTCGTCTCCGCGACCAGACCACACAGCGCCCGCCCTCACTACACTAAACTTTGATACTAACCAACTTGCGGATTGGGCCGAAACATGTCATGCATTGGCGTCTTTTCCCAAGTGATTTATCATCTAAAATGATGTCTATTTCATTGATCTTGTGCCAGGCTTGTTCGTCTTGTCTTTTCTTCCAATCCATTCAAGTCCGTACCTGTTCCAGCCGGGGCCCATATCCCCTTAAAATGGACGAATCTGTCCCTTTCCTCTTCCCGTATCTCCGAATGGTCATCCATCGATTCGTTGAATCTCTGGTGCCCTGAACTTGAGTCCCTTAGCTTGAGTGGGTCGCCTTTAGTAGAAGGTATGATTCCACGGCTTGTAAAATTACAACCCTACTCTCAGCATCATCCTTCGATTGATCGGTGCTTTTACGTCCATAGATCCCCACGTGGATCGAGTTTGGCAGCAAATAGCCATCGCCCGATTGCCCAGACTCCGGATCCTTGATGGCACATCTGTTAGTACATTCTACCCTGATGCCCAGTCTCAATTGAATTGTTAAAATAACGTCGCTTAACGGCTCCGTGATCCAATTACGCCTCCAATTCATTTTAAGGTTAGTCAACGACAACGCGTTGATGCAGAGCTGTTCTACCTCTCTCGCATCGCCCGAGAATGGTTTCCGTCAGACACTGCGCGCGCCGCAGCTCATCCACGTTGGGCTGAGCTGTGCAAAGGTGAGTCGACGTTCTCTACCGACGGATATAGCTGTCAAACTCTTACTGGTGTGTTTTTTGTTCCGTCGGCATTACCCGCGGACCGGTATTCTTCGGACGTACCCAACCCACAACCGTATTTCAATGATCGCATCAATCCACATTTGGTTTGCCGCGTCGTTTTGATGCTTAACTGTGGCTAGCGCATGGTACACCGAATATAGTATCGGAGAAAAAGAACGACGACAAGCTCAAGGACCATCTCATTGGTTCGTGTCGGACTCGGTCGGCGTGCCGTCTTAGGATTGACGATCGATTGCGTTCCCTTCAGAGATCAAGGCCAGTCTTTCGTCGGTCAGCCCCCCTCCGTCGATGCCAACGGCGCTGGCTCTGGCACAAACCGTGAGGGTGTTGCCATCAGCGCCCCTACGGATCCTATGTCTAAAGTTAATGAAGCTATTCAAGGTCCCTCGGGGCACTGAGGGCAAGTTATGGATGCGCATGGTGAATGGGGAACTTGCACCTCTTGGAGGTACTGGAGGGGCGGACGATGACAAGGAGATCGATTGGTGGCTAGAAAGTGGTTCCGAAGTTGTACTTTGCACCAAGTAATAATAGTCGATGCCGTTGAAGCGGGGTAGCCAAGGCAATATGCATAAACCACTTGTAAACCTGATACGGGGAGATAGGGTAATATCCCATTAATGCCCGGACGGAAATGGTGAATCATCATATTAATTGGTTGGGCTATGTACAATGATTATGCATACTGAAAGTTGAGAATACGCACTGGTTGATAAAACTGTCAACTCGAAAGCATCGCAGCCACCATGCTAGCGAGGTCGCAGGGTTCCCCCAATTGTAGGTGTTCCTTCCCACGCTTCACTAGTTCACTTGCTTGCTTGGTGGTTACGCTGACCAGAGGCGTCAGATGGGCCCGAGTAACACAGTCATGGCCAACCATGCAAACCGAGGATCCCAATGCCAACGGACTTGACATACTTGACATGGAAAGTAACCCGCCTCACAATAAATTTGACCGTACATCCTCCCGTTCCGTGATCCTGATAGGAAGGTGCACCATGGCCCCCTGCCCACGGTAAATGTAAATGAGGTGGTGATTCTTCAAGAATATGCGTCTCCAGCCGTGCACGAATGGATATCCTCGTCTGAATATGTCTGTTTGCCCCGCCACTGCGTCTTGGACCAGGTGCAGGACTTGACGATTTTAAGTCTTGAATTGGGCCAACCCGGATAAGCCACGACCACGATCAGAATTCTACGAGACCTCGTGCACAATGCCAACGCCAACGGGCTAACATGGGAGCAGTTCGACTGGAGATACGCGCGAAAAAAGGAGGCAAAGGAAGCTGACGAAAGCAAGAAGTCCTCATCCGTCGGGGGGACCAGTCGCCCGTTCCGTCCCTTTCATTTTGCTTGGCCCGCGGACCACGACCACTCGACACCCGCCTTCAACGCCACCCGCCTTCCCCATTGTGTCTGGGAGCCCTGTCCTCGAATCGATCTTCCTTTTCATCGCGACGGCGGTCGTCCCTGCGACGATCATAATAAGGGTCAGGACCTCTCCGGTCATCATAGCCCCCCCGTCGATCATCGTACCCTGCAGGCCTTTTATCTTCGAAATCCCTCCGAGCGGGAGGTGACCTGGGGCGACGATCATCTTCGCCACGACGGGGAGGAGAGCGGGACCTGTCACGTCGGGGGGCCCTTTCTTCACGGTGACGATCATGGCGATCGTCACGGTAGCGTTCCTCCTTATAACGGTCGTCTCTGCCACGGTCGTCCCTGTGACGTTCATCCCTGTAGCGTTCATCACGATAATCACGCCGATCCTCCCGGCGGTAATTGTCAGGACCGCGCTATCCAACATGTTAAGAATGCATCTCCGCTCATTTGGCGGAAGGATACTCACATCCTCGAATAGGTCAACACGAACAGCTTGACCACGGAGGTCTCTGCCACTCAGTTCCTTGACTGCACGGTCGGCATCCTCACGGTTCAAATATTCAAGAATTCTGGCCAGTCACATTAGCACCGGAAATAGAGCCGAATGAATGTCATGTACCCTTGACTAGGGTTGTCACGATCAATATCAGCGAAGGAAACATTACCAGCTTCGCGGCCGAAGTCCTTGAGATCCTGTAAGTAAGAGAATAACGTCCCTAAAGTCAGCATATGGCCGAATCAATCGCATGCCAGAGCAGAACTCCGTCAGATGCAACCAAACCATGGTTGTTGAACGTTTGCATTATGGCCGACAAGTCGGGCGAAGTCAAAGAATCGTCGTACCTGCCAGCTGGTATCCCTGGAGATTCCCGAAACAACAAGTCTGATCCCAGGGGGCCTGCGGGCACGCATAGGGGCACTAGAATTCCATGAGCATATCTCTCGATATTTTCCTTATAATGATTTGCGAATACCCATGTCTATCGTCGTAGGGGTCACGACGAGGACGGGACTCCTTGGCGAATTCAACAACAATGCTGTAAGAATGAAATTCATATTCAGTGAGCCATAAGCGAGAAGGAGTATAGGTATACTTCTGGCCCATAAAATTTTTGCCATTGAAATGAAATAAAGCATCCTCAGCGTCCTTTATTATAAAGTCAACTTTGGGAATAGAGATGTGAGAACAATGCATACTCTGGCACTTTCAAACTCGACGAATCCAAAGCCTGACCGATTTCAGGGTGAGTCTCATAGGGTAAAGTAGGACTGCGACTGACCAGTCATGACACGACAATCAATAATTTTGCCATATCCATCGAAGAACTTGGATACATCTTCGGACCTAGTATCCGGAGGGAGCTCTGCAAATAATAGCGATGATGAGGACAGTGGGAACTGGGAAAGTGAAGGCACACGTACTCCCGAGATAAAGACGGCGAGACATGGCGGATGAGGGAGGAAACAAGGGGTGAAACGCAACGGGGCAACATCGAAACCCAACAATCCACGCGGAGTTCGAACACACTGCCAAACCAAACATGACACGCGGTCCCACACACTGCCTCACACAACACACAACATTACGTAACGCATTATATTGGTTGGAATGCAGCAAGAGCCGGAGAGAGACAGGTTTGGTACGGAAAGAAAAGCACGTTTTACGATAAATAGCATGGAATTGCAAAGCATAACATAACGGAGATCGAGAGGTGTTCAGTGCTGAGCCCAGTTAATGGTATTAATATCAATACCCTCTTGCACCATCTCCCAGAGAGGGCTCATGTCACGCAGCTTCTGCACGGTCGCAACAATTCTTCCAATGACAAAATCTATCTCCGCCTCGGTCGTGAAACGACCAATACCAAAACGAAGTGACGAATGTGCCATGTCCTCAGCAGCACCTACAAGGCGTCAGCATTCTGAAGCATTAAATAGAATGCATTTACTGACCTAGCGCGCGGAGAACATATGAAGGTTCCAATGATGCCGAGGTACATGCGCTTCCCGATGACAAGGCGATTTCCTGCAAGCACATTACTCCAACAATTCAAGCTCAGAATTACAGCTCGCTCACCTTCAATGCCATTAATAGGCTTTCACCCTCTACATATGCGAAGCTGAGGTTGACACATCCCGGATACCCATTGGGGTCCCCGTTCCGGACGACGTGCTCCACTTCCTCATCGATACCTTTGATGAGACGTTGTGATAGTCGGGTGATCCAGGCATGGTCTCTCTGTGTCGTCCCATCAGCAAACGTTGAATAAAATGCCACAGGCGACGCTCAGCACCCCTGCACAGGAGTCACTGCGTAGCCGGCTAGAAGGTCGAGCTATGAATAACCCAATAACCTTGATTTGCCGCCCGCTCTCCAGCAAAGCTGGTGTGCAGTTTACATCATCGCGCGCTCAAAATGGCACTCACCGCCATCTCCTGCTTAGCTATTCTTGCGGCTTCGCCCATGCCTACAGCAAGTGCAGCAGGTAAGGTCCCGCTGCGTAAGCCCCTTTCCTGTCCACCACCACTCAGTATGGGTTCCAACCGCACCCGGGGTCGTCTTCGGACATATGCGGCGCCGATGCCTTTAGGACCGTAAAGTTTATGCCCCGAAATACTCATGAGATCCAAGTTCATAGCATTGACGTCAAGGGGGACCTTTCCGACAGCCTGCGCAGCATCCGTATGGAAGTATATGCCACGATGTTTGCGTGCAATAGCACCTATTTCCTTGATCGGTTGGATGACCCCTGTCTCGTTGTTGACGGTCATAACAGAAATCAGGGAGGTGTCGGGTCTGATTGCGTTCTCAAGCTCTTCAAGGGAAATGACGCCATTCCTCTGCACGGGGAGGTAAGTAACGTCAAAGCCCTCCTCCTGCAGTTTACGACATGAATCGAGAACGCATTTGTGTTCCTGTACAGGACAGAAGGATGAGTGGAATTAAGGACAGAAAGTGTGGAAGACAAACAGTCTGTGTGGTGATGATATGTCTCTTCTTGTCTTTGTGAAAGCGTGCCACCCCTTTGATGGCCATGTTATTCGTTTCCGTAGCCCCGGACGTAAAAAGAATGTCCTTTGGATCAGCACCAATCAAGTCCGCAATGTGCTAATACATATCCATGAGCAAAGGAAATGTGGAGTGGGCGTGCAGAGGCGAACCTTTCTCGCGTCCTCCACTCCCTTCTCCGCTTCCCAGCCGTACGCGTGTGTTCGACTATGTGGATTTCCATACTGATCCGTCAAGTAAGGAAGCATAGCGTCCAAAACGCGCGGGTCTACTGGCGTAGTAGCCTTGGGGTTGTCAAAAAGCTGGATTTACACAAAACAACGTAGACACATTTACCTGCATGTCGAGGTAAATTGGTCGTGGCTTTTTGGTGATTCCGTCCTCCCTCTGTGGTAGTTCGAGCTTGAACCCGAGCATATCTATACGACAACATGTCAATCTTCTACACAGGAGTCGGTTCAAGAGGGGTGACGAGTACCAGCTCTCGGAGCGAAATGACTTTCATCCTGATAGGCGGAGGGGATGTCGACGACACTTGCTCGGTCAGCACCAGAAGGCTGAACATAAGCTCGCTTGGCAGTGGAAAGAACGGGTGTGAGATGGGGCTTGCGAAGAATAGCACGACGGGCGATGAGGGTCCGAGATACCCTTGAGGTTGGCAACATGGTGAGGAGCGGGTGGAGGAGTCAGGACGACGCGGGTCGAGTTTTGGATTATCATATACAGTGGAGCGGATAAATATTTATCAGATAAAACGGCCCCACCCGTTCTCAATTCACTCATTGCCGTTGCCAGCACCACACACAGCGCAGGATAAAATTTAGTCAATAGCAATTCGGATATACAAACGCAATATTCCCCTCCATTTTCCGCGGTGCAATCTCTAAAACTTACACTATAGACTTTCCATCTGCCGCTGGACACGCCCTTATTTTTCACTCAACTCAGAGACCCCGGGCAGCACCTTT
>Ga0307510_10005015_pt1 | contig 15679 bp, 6 predicted proteins | sample 12_EM_MG_FD_207224 | JGI IMG/M metagenome (GOLD analysis project Ga0307510, IMG submission 207224) | Populus trichocarpa ectomycorrhiza microbial communities from riparian zone in the Pacific Northwest, United States - 12_EM | ecosystem: Host-associated > Plants > Roots > Unclassified | place...
TAATATGTAAAAGTCTTTTAAGGGCCCACCATATTCTCATCCATATTAATACATATGTCGAGGATATTTTTCCTTGTTAATACATGTATCAGAGATGTTTCCCTTTAACATTAATACATATGTCAATGATATTTTTCCACTTCAATACTATCAGTGCAATATTACACTTTAACCCCTTATATCTATAAAAAAGAGTCATGGTCTATAAATAGACTATGAATCATTTAAACAAAATGTTCAAAATCTTCATTCTCTATTGTATATTTATTTTCAAAGTATTTTTCTATAATATTATTGTATTTTCTCTAAAAAAAGTTACTGACTTAATCATCAAAAAGTCTCTAAATTCACTAAATGAACCTTTCGCAGGTATCAGGCACCCACCTACAACCATTTTGGCTAGGAAAAATGGATCAAATTGTCAGAACTAAGAGATTAACCGATTATTTAAGACATAAACCTTGCCCCCAAGTTACTTTGATTTTTTAGGACATTATCATCAAATATAACCTCAATGACTTGTTTATAAAAAGATTTTCTATTGTATATGCATGCATCCCCCTGCAAACGAAATCCATTTCAAGCATTTAACAACAATTTAATGTCCATGAAAGACACAAAAATAATCAAATGACTATAATAATAGATGAGATGATGTAAAATGACAAGAGAGGAGGGATATGTGACATAGGATTATGTTTGTGAGCTTACCTTTTGCTATCATGTTACAGTATTACTGTATTAATAAATAAATAAAGGAGATTCAATCGAAAATATATGAAACTTCAGGGACCTATCAAAATAATATTTTTTCTTGCATCTCTCGTTTTCTACTCTCATCTAGTCTAGACTCTAGATAGGAAAGAAGGATTAATACGGCCCAATAGCAAGTTTCACACACCCAGTCCCCCTCCTAAAATCATTATCATCATCTATCCGTAAAAATCAAAATCAACGGCCAGGATCTACACTCCTTCAATAACTCCACCTGATTCCCCATCCCTTGCTGCATCTCCAAGCAAAGCCGCTGCAAAACACACCGCTACCATTTCTCTCTCTCACCGCGTCTGCATCTGTGCTGCATTTCTTAAATTAGTAAGCTAATTCCTCTCTTAATCCCTAATTTAATCACTATTAAATCCAAGATTTCGTCTCTCTATCATCTGTTAAAATTACTAATGAGCCCCTGATTACAGGTGTTACTCCCTGTCAACAATGGCGACACGGATTGGTTCTGCTGCCAGACGACTAGCATTTCGAAGATTCTCGAGCGGCGGCAAAGTTCTCAGCGAAGAGGAAAAAGCTGCAGAAAATGTTTACATCAAGGTAATAAACAATAAATCTCGAGATTTTCTTCTTTTTACTTGGATTTTTTTCCAGAATTTTTTTCATGAATAAAGCCATTTTTTAGCTAAAACGAAGAAAATCTATCGTCATCCTATTATTATTATTATTATTATTATTATTATTTATTTTATTTTATTTTCTTTCTGAGTTGGAATTTCTTTTTAGAATATTTTCCTGAATAAAGTCATTTTTCAGCGAAAACGAGGAAAACTAATTGATTAATATTATCGCTGCTGCTGCTATTTAGTCCTAAAAAAGGTGTGCAATGTAGTAGCCAAATTGGACTTGTTGTAATTACTAAGGTGATTAGGGATTAATTATGTTATGATCTCTTGAAATAGAAATGGTTTGGTGGTACAGTTTTATAGTAATCGGACATTATTTCAACTCATTCTTGTAGGCAGCAATCTTGCAGTTGAAAGTTAAAAGGGTTATTTTTAGCTATTTTCTGTCAAAAGCTGTGCGGCCTTATTATTTAACCAAATGAGAGATGGGATTTGGGATGGCTTTGGCATGCTAGTAGCCTCATTCAAAGGGGAAAAATGAAGTCCCTTCATTTGTTGTGATCTGCCCACACATATTACTTGATTGTTGAAGTTTGTTATTAATATGTGTTCCACCCAAAGAGTTAAAGAACCCTGAAAAAATAATCGATACATGTCTGAGTGGTGGCTTGGCAAAATTTATTTAATATTTGCGTGCATCTACTTCATTATCTAGTTGCTGCACAGCATTTCAATGAAAGGAAGGCTGATTGAATACGACTTCTTATGGTTTATGATACTGCAATGCATTGTTTGACTTTTGCAGAAAGTTGAGAAAGAAAAACTGGAGAAACTCGCACGCAAGGTATGGTTATAGCACATTTTCTATTGAATCTTTGTTATTGCTATCTTATGTGCTTTTTTTTTTTTAAAAAAAAAAACCTTGATCTGGCAATGTAGCTTTTTTTGTATGTCATGAGTTACTTTGTGATTTTAGTCATTAAGTCAATATAACTCTAGCTCCAAAAGTCCTTTGCAGTGAGAAGAGTTCATTGTGTGTCTTTTGTTCTTCTTTTTTCCTTCAAAGTAGAAGTAGAAATTTATTGAAGGTTTGTCAAGTTGAGCAATCAGATTTCAAACAAGCAAACTAACTGAGTACTCGATCAACTGTATATGTAATTCCTTCTTGATATATGCGCTGCTTAGGCTTGGGTAGTTTTACAGGGGCAAAAGTTACCCCTATCAGCTTTCTCAAGAAAGACACTGTATCTGCACTGTGTTCAGTTAGGTTTTCTTGGATGGAACTGTATTAATTCCATGAAGCTCAAACTTGTTTGTTTTATTCAGGCGGAGACAACTGCCTCAGGCTCAGGCGGGGCATCAACTGATATCAAAGCAAGTACTGCTGCTTCCCCAACACCACCTGGAGTATCCACTGAAAAAGTATCAACTGATAAATACCGGAATTATGCAGTTGTAGCTGGTACAGTTACAGTTTTTGGTGCTCTGGGATGGTATCTCAAATCTGGTGGGAAGAAGCAAGGGGAAGTCCGGGATTGATGCCATTGTGTTTTGTGAAGAAAGGAGGCATCACTTTTTAACTGCTACTACGGCTTTTGGAGTCATAGTAGTAACTAGCAATATGCATGATTTTGCATACGATGTGCCTGAACTTTTCTTTTAATCATAAGAGCAACCGTGTATGGTTTGCCAATTCTTTTCTGCATTTGACAATGGCTTTAAAGATCAGCTTTGTTTAACCTTTCCTGAGACCACTTGTCAATAAACTTTCCTAGAAATGACAAGAATTATTTGAGGAATTCTTACTTGCAATGTTGTAATTTTATGGATTGCAATTGCATGGCATCTTTAAGGTTAGCAAGCAGGAGATGGGAATTTGCTTGGCACTTTTTTTGAAATTACAAGAAATGCATGGATTTTTGTACTGATTGCAATTTTCTGAAGTCCTGTCTTGCTCACGAAAAAATAATGTATTATGAAGTACAATCAAGGTGCTTCATTTTGCAGATTTTTTTTGTTCCTGGAAATCAAAGCAGAGCAAGATCATTGATGATCTGCTGGATATATGAACTTGCTATTTCAACAGCATCTTCTGCCTTGCCTTGAGAAACGGATTCTAAAGGCTATATGATTGGTCTGTTCGGAACTTTGATTTTAATGTGTAGTTATCATTTTAGCCTTTCTGTTTACAGTCTTTTATCGCAAACATCACTAGCCAGCCTTTCTGTTTATAATTTTATCCTTCTAATGCCCCTCGAAGGATTGGGAATTCTTACTAATTTAGGGATTTGAAATTGGATCCCGTAAAATGCTTCCCTTCCTTCTTTTAAAAAGAAGGAGAATAAAGCATGTGTAAAACCCTGTATAAACGTAAGACCGAAGATGAAAACTCAGGATGGAAAAAAAATGATTAAATGACAGAATAACAATAAATATTATGTAATGGAAAGGATGACGTTCATAGATAAATTTAAAGGTATTAATGATTAAAGGTATTGATGAAGTTAAAAGAAGAATTATGAATTTGAGTTCAAAATCCATAATGTTAGTGAAATCAGTAACGAGTTTTAATAGATAAAAAGATAATGAAAATAAAAAAAAAATCCCAATGAATTAGTATGGTAATAAAGAATAAACTATATGGAAGGATAGTGCCAAAAAAAAGTAAAGAACGAAGGTGTAAACATCGTTTAGAAATTGGTAACGTTACCGCGAAACGACAACAAGTATGTAATTGAAATAAATAGTAGAAAGGAAAAATAAATATATTTGGGATAAGAAAATTGTCTCAAGGATTTAGTAAAATAATTTATATGATTTATGCAATGATTAAATAAAAAAATTTAGATTTCTGAAGAAAAATCATAAATTGATCATTTTTATGCTATCACGTATAATTCCTAGTCTGACCATTGGATTGGATTGAAGTTTTATAAAAAGTCTCTTGATGTAGTTTTTTATATAAATTAAAATTTTAAGTTACTCAGAATTCAAGAAATATTTTAGACATAAACATTGTAGTTTATGTGTAAAACAAATCCAAGGAGATATGTATAAGAGCATTTTTGTAATCAAACTGAAAAGCTATAGCCCTCTCCTTTTAAATGAAGCTGCCAGTAGCAGCCATGGGAGAAAGCTAGAGAGTTCTAGCTTGTTCATTCAAAAATTGGTGAGAGATCCTCTAAAATTCTATGGGTTTTGCGTGATTTGTGTGGAAAAAGAAGTAAACATCCAAATCAAGCAAGAACCAAGAAGAAAAAAAAAGAGAGAAATAAAAGAAAGAGAATTCAGATAGAGATAGAAGTGGATAATCTAGAGAAAATAGACCAAAAGGCTTCTTTAAACTTCCTTTGAACATGATGGGCAAGTGTTTTTGTATGTGATTACTTTATTTTTATTGAGAAGTTATTGATGGGTATGGATTTATGTAAATAGAATTTAGGCTTATATAATAATCTTTAATGAGAAGGTGTTTTATATTGAATTTATTGTTAAAACATATCATGCATTCTATTTAAAGTTGAATCATGGAAGGAATTTTAGAAAATATCTATTGGTGGTGTTGGATGTAGTTTAGCCGTGTATATCTTTAATCATCCAACTTGTATTTGAATCTAAAGCTTGAAAACAATGGAATTTGGAGTTTCTTTAGAAAAGTTGTAGATATAGATGTTAGTTTTTAAATAAAACTGGTATTTATTAATTTTAAATTATATAATTTTAGATATAAGCTAAACACTAAGAAAATGTCTAAACCGACATAACTTCTGAGCAGATTTCGGAAACTATTATGATTGTTGATTTTGAGCTCGAAAATGATATAAATGGATGTTTCTTTCTCATCAGAGCTATAATTTTATGTCTTAACTTTCCATCAAGACAAATCACACCTAAAATCGAGTTATAAAGCTATATTATGATTAAAACATCGAACAGTGTTCTGGTTTGATTTAACCAAACCAACCAGGATTTATCATTTCTAATCCTTTGCTTGAAATTGTGCTAAAAAGATAGAATAAAATGAGTATATTAATAAACTTAGAAAGTAAGAGAAGAATTTGTTTAAGATATTCAATTTAATTGTGTATAATTGCTTATTCTTAGGGGCTAATTATCATATGTATAAATATGATAAATAATTTTTTTAAACGAAGAAATGAAATTAACCCATGAATGTATATCCATATAATTCGCCCAAAATAAATAAGTGTAATTTGCTTGCTAAGCTGATTGGTACTTAAGCTCTATTTTGATGACTTTACATATGTAAGAGTATTTCATTTTTCGAGTATTTTCATAGACATTTTAAATTCATAATTTTTTTTTTGATAACCCGGGATGTCCGGACCAGCTTACGCGTACCACAACCAATTCTCGGGTCCACTGAACATCCTGTAAGCCCAGTGGGCATGTAAGACACCGCGGGAGTGACAGACATACATAGAAAGGATCGAACCCGGGTGCAGAGGAAGGAAACAAGTCCCTTCCCCCACTAGGCCACGACCTCAAGTGCAATAAATTATCTATTTTGATATTTATAAATCTAAATAAAGTAATAAAATTTCATATTTATGTAATAAAAACTCAACAGAAGTCATCTTCACCGAGGTTGATCAGGCTTTGATATTAAATAAACTCTCCTTCTTTTTTATTTATTTTTTTAAAACCTTCAATTCCACCTTTTCACCTCTTTTGCAAATTTTGGTTTCCGTAGCTTTAAAAAAAAGGCATGTAGTTGGATTTCCCAGCAAGAACTAGCAAGCACCAACCCCTACATATATATACAAACAGCCTACATGAACCACATAAAACAAAACATATATATATAATTTTTGAAGAAGAAGATTTTGGCTTTCCCATTTGGAAATATCTCATTTTTTTTTAATTTTTTTTGGTTTATATAGATTTGAGAGGAAGGAGTATCCTTGTAGTATCCCGTTTCTTTAAGTTTCCTCCGAAGCTTTTAGTTGTCAATTTTGAAACGGTTCCAATTTCTTTCAATAAATTTGGTATTTTACTATAAAAAAAAATTATAAACTAATAAAGGAGTTTTGGGAGGGTGGTAGCGGTTTTTTTTAAAGTATTTTTCACTTGAAAATATATTAAAATAATATTTTTTATCTAAAAAAAATTATTTTTTTATATCAGCACATCAAAACGACACAAAAACATAAAAAAAATAATTTTACATAAAAAAAATTAATCTTTTTATAAACACTATTTAAAACACAATTCCAAACAACTCCTACCTTGTCTATCTAATTTAGTGTTGACTGATATATATATATATAACCCATTGTTTTTTTTTTTCCTGTGCCATGTAATTTTTTTTTAGTTTAACGTGGGTGTCCGGACCAGCTTGCACGCACCTCGACTAATTCCACGGGCCCTGAAGTTAACGACCATGTAAACCTCCAGTGGCCATCATATAAGTAACTACAGGGCTCGAACCTGAGACCACAGAGGGAGCAAATGTGCCATGTAATTTTGGAGTCTTGAGTGGTAGCAAGGGATCAACTTGGATTTAGATGGGTAAATATTAAATGATAGATTTTGGCATTAAAGCAAAGCAACAGAAAGAACAGTATGATTATCCACGAATTAAGATCTAATCATATATAATATTAGGAAGGATTTTTTGTTTGTCTCACGCGTAAAGAAAAAAATGATGTAGGTGCCGAGCACGCCATGATCTTCTCACAAGAATCCACTTGTATTTTCACCCTTATGCTTTTTATATATTTTCTTACTTTTCTCTATATTATATTCAACAATTTATGATGACATGATTCTTGGTTGATAAAAAAAAATAAATGTTATTTTCAAGGATCATGCTATTTACAGATTTACTACAAGGCATCTATATAGTAACATAGAGGCATTATTTATTATTGAACAATTGGATATTCTAAAATCAATTTGAAGCTTAATTTTTTTTATAAAAAAATTATTGTAGCAATGTGACATGTTACTTTTGTTCCATTAGGGTATGGCAAAAATAAATTATATTCAAATGATTGAATATTGTTTAATAAATATTTAAACTTCAAATAATAATGAAAAGCAAACTCCCTTATAATATATTATAGTTATTGTATTTTTTAGCCCGATCCAAATATCGAATTGAGAGATATAATTGATACCGTAAACTTAGAAAATATTTTTTAAAAAAGCAAAAAAAAAACATTATTTGGCTAAAAAAAATGACCGGAATGGAATCGAAACGGTCTGACCAAAATTTAAACAGAATTTCTGGAACAAACAAGATTCCAAACGATGGGTGTGGTAAGTTATCATACCCAACCTCATTGGGTTCATTTATGCTCTAAGTCCAAGTAGACATGGATCTGACAAGTTATCATACATAACATCCTTGGGGTCAATTACGTGATGAGCCCAAACAGACATGAGTGTGATAAGTTATCAAACCCAACATCTTTATGTTCAACTACATGGTGAGCCCAAACGGACACGGGTGTGGCGAGCTGCTAGACCCCACATCCTTAGGGTCAACTATATGTTGAGCCCAAACAGAAACGGGTATGATAAGCTGCTAGACCCAACATTCGAGGGTCAATTACATGCTGAGCCCAAACGAACACAGGTCTGGTGAGTCCAGACTTATTGACCATGAGCTTGGCAGTGTGTATAACACAAAGGGCTAAAGGCCTGGATCGTTACAGGCCCTATGTTCGGCTATAAGACTATTTTTGTTTATTCTTATGACTTCTAACATAAATATTAATGTCCAGGATATCTGTCTCCTTGCACCCATAAGTGTATAAGAAATCTCTTAAAGACCTATTATATTTTCATCTCATTAATATTGTGCAAGGAAAATTTGTCTTTTATTAATATTGTGTAAGAGATATTTATCCTTAATTTAATGTTGTGTAAGGAATGTTTATCCTTAATTTAATACTATAAGGAAGAAATGATTGTCCAACCCCTCAACTCCAGCAAAATAATAAGATTCAGGAGTTATAAATACCCTCTAAACCACTTTAGATAAAAGGTTCACAATCTTCATTATTTACTACATATATATTTTCAAAATCTATCTCTCTAAAACATATGAGAGTCCTCACATCTACTAAAGAAGATCTTTTATAAGTATTAACTACCGACGTTGACTTACTAGACACCAGCTACCAGCCACATTGGCTAAGAAGAATGGATCAAATTATTAAAATCAAGAGATTAACTGAGTATCCAACACATTAACCCTGTTTCTAAGCTACTTGAATTTTCTAGGATATCATCAATATAAAATCATATTCAGGAAACTTGCAAAATGTCATGCTCATGCCATTACATGCACATTTATAACATTTATTCACATTTACTCCAATAAGAGAAGAACTCTTGCACTAGTTGGAAAATATATATATCGTTTTGTTGGCTTAACAAGCAAAAATAATCTATCTTAATCAGAGAAGTAATTCATATTCAGTGTGTGTTTAGTAATATAGTACATAATATTTTTGTAAAAAGATTTTTTAATTAATAATACATTAATTTTTTTTTAATTTTTAATATTAATACATCAAAATTATTAAAACACACACAAAAAATTATTAGTTAAATATTTTTTATATAAAAAACACCAACCGTATAATCAAAAACTTTCTAAGCTCACCCGTAAACCCAAGGTTGATAGTTGAACAATGCTTCTTGACAATTACTATGTAGAGTTTTAACTCTTAAGACTCAAGAAAGTAAAAGCCGGACAGTAAATTTTCATATATTTTTTTTACCATGGAAACATACTATTGGTTGTGTGCCAGCCCCACCTTTGCCCCCCGCGGGAAACCAATAAAGCCGCTCCAATTCCCATGGAGGAAGCTCACCTCTAACCTCTCAATGTTAAAGAATGTGAATTTGGTTGTCAAAGACAAGAAGAGGCCACTTGACCACAAGAACTTATTAACCCAACATAATCAAAGTATCAAATCCTTCTACTTCAAGTTCAAGATACTAATTAATCACCCTTTAATTACCTTTTTATTTTCTTAATACACTCAATTTATTTCCCACCAAATCCTCTCCCTCTCTACTTTGCTTCTTCAACTCTTAAGATATATATATATATATATATATATATATATATAAAGAGACTTTCTTTGAGTGAGTTAATGATTCTCACGTCCCACAAAGAAAGAAAGAAAGTCCATTCCTTCAATCCAACTCCACAAATCTCTTTCTGTGAAAACTTCTTTCAACAACAAATCTTATTTTGTTTAGAGAAAGACTTGAAAAATCAAGAAAACCACTCTCTTTTATTGTTATTATTGTTATTATTATTATTATTTTAAGAAAAGAAAAAGAAAAAGAAAAAAGATTGGACCTTTTCATTGCCAGCCATGACTGAAGTCCTTCATTCTCCTTCACATTTCCCTTCTTCCCCTCCAACAACCTCGTCTTTGTCTTCTTCTTCCTCTTCTGTGACCTGTATACCCCCACAATCTCCTTCAACACAAGATGGCATTGATGATGATGAGGAGGAGTTGGTGAAACAAAAAGAAAAGAATCAAAGGGATCAGCTTTCTTTATTGGCTCTTCTTGTGGCTCTGCTTAGGAAGTCTTTAGTAGCTTGTAAGAGTGACAGAAGGGAATTTTGTTCTAGTATGGAGATTGGTTGTCCAACCAATGTGCGCCATGTGGCTCATGTTACCTTTGATAGGTTTAATGGGTTCTTGGGTTTGCCTGTGGAGTTTGAGCCTGAAGTCCCCAGGAGGCCTCCCAGTGCTAGGTAGGTACATTGTGTTTTTTGATCGAAAGGAAATCGTGGGTTTTCTCTATTTTTATCTTTCTGGTGTTTTATATGGTCATTTCAATTCTTGGCACTGTTAAGTTTCTTTGTTTTGTTAGTGAGTTATTGTTTCTTTGATCTTTTCTTTGGTTTCTGCAATGCAAGTCTCATAAATGAGATTTTTCAGTGGTTAATTGGTGAAAGTTTCTGTTTTTCATTGGTCGATTTGATTTTCTTTTTCTGAGGTTGGGTTTTGGCTATTCAGTTTAACTTCTTAATTTTTGTGCATGATTGTTTGTGTTAAAGTTGAGTTTTTTTCTCTCTTTGCACGCTGTAATGTTTTCCCTGTTCTTGAAATTTAGTGTTGCTGTATCCGAGTGATGGATTTATTTTTGAGGTTCTTTTGCCCCATCCAGTCTTGAAATTGTGGATTTTATTATAATTGATTTCTGGTTCTTCATTCCTTTTTTGTCCATTGGAGTTTGATGTTTTTCTGAAGTTCCATTTTATGGGGAAAAAAGGGGGAAAAATCAACTGTAAAGTTCTGCTGCAGAAATAATTTCTGGAACCAATAATTCAATTAAAGAGATTCAACTGAAAAGTTTAGCAATAAGAGAAATTGACCTATGCAATTTTGTTCTTATCCCATCTTTTATGTTGTTTGTTATCCGGAATCATGGATCTGAGCACATAAGCAAGCATCAGCTTTATCACAAATTGAGAGCATTATCCCAGAGTTATATTGTAAAATATTCGAGCTTTTTATTTCATTTTTGTCAACTCCCCATATTTGGAGAGACGTGGCAGACCACTCCTCTTTTCTGTCTTATTGATGCATTGTATTCTTGGAATGAGGTGTGGTTGCTGGCCTGCCATTTGAATCCACAAAACATGGACTTTTCCATATAAAGTCCGCTACTTTTGAGTTTCAACCTTTTTATGCATGGATTGATGCATAGAAATAGCTTCGTGGACCATTGTACAAATGCTTGATTTCTGGAGCCAAGTTTCATTTGTTTATGGGAGTATATGGTTAAACTTTGATACCAGTACAACATTCTCTATTTCTTATGGGAAGTCTTGTCTCCCCCTTGATTATAGACTTAAATTCCTTTTTGTTTCATGTTAGTAATATAACTAAAAAGACCAAGATTATTCACAACTCAACTAAATACAGATGAGCTGATGCCCTCTCCCCTTGGATCACTTGCACTGGTTCCTTGATTATGGTTTAAGTTGTGTGTGTGTATTCACAAGCACCCCACTTGATCAGTTGTGAGCTACATGCTTTCTAGGATTTAACATGTTGGTTGTTCTGTTTCAACTTTCACTGCTAGTCTAAAGAAACACCAATGGCACCTTCAAGTAACTTTTCCTACAACAAGTCACTTGATAATCCTTTTATCCCTGGAATCTGTGTTTGTTAAGTTGTTCCTGTTTTTTCTAGCTTTACATCATGCCAATTAAAAGCAGTGAACTATTTCATATGATTGCTGCCTTGCTCTTTGCCTATTGATTTGAATTTTATCATTATGCAGCGCAACTGTTTTCGGAGTTTCCACTGAATCTATGCAGTTGTCATATGACTCAAGAGGGAACAGTGTGCCAACAATTCTCTTGCTAATGCAAAGACGCTTGTATGCTCAAGGAGGCTTGCAGGTACGTCACCTTGTCATTTTTCTATATTAGCATTGTTATGCTGACTCCAAAGATAGGGATAGGGCCATTGGGGATAAAATGGAAAACTTCTTGGTAAAATTGTCTGATTTAGGTAAATTGGGGCTTGTTTTACATGTAATTTATTGGATTTCATTTTATTTTGAATATGGTGGTCATAATCAAATCATTAATTATTGTATTCAGGCTGAAGGGGTTTTCAGAATTGCTGCAGAAAACAGTCAGGAGGAGTATGTGAGGGAGCAACTGAATGGCGGGGTGGTGCCAGAAGGGGTTGATGTACATTGTCTGGCAGGACTTATCAAGGCATAGCAACACAAATTACTCTTGGATAATTTACAAATTATGCATCTGCTTATGAGTTATAACACATTTAATAGTGAAGGTCTTGCATATTCATTGAAGACTAATTGAACTGGTTAATGCTACATTGAAGATAGTGTAACAAAAAAAAAGGAAGAAATACTGATATGTAGATCACACATATAAAATCCTTGTGAGCTATTTCTTTGTTACAATTAAGTGGATAAAATAAAATTGTAAGCAACAATCAATTTTTTTTATTGGTGGAGTGCAAAAGTAGAAGACATTGTTTAAGACACTACAAAATCAAATTAACCTTTATCCTAGAAGTTCATGAACCCGTAAATTTGTGAAAACCTGTTTATCATAATGATCACGTGTCCATTGCTGGATACTACTCTTACAAGTATGATATTGTAAAAAAGCAACTGTACTTTGGGGCTGTAATCTATATAGAAAGCTGTTATTATTATACAAATTCAGTTTTATTTCGTGAAAGCCATCTCAGTAAAGCTGGATCTATGACACTTTATTATTAAGCTTTTCTGTGAAGATTGTTTACAACCATAGATCCTGCAATTTTTTCTTGCCACCATTACCATCCCATTCTCTAGCTTCAATTCCACATCATTGCTGTCACCAAATGCTGCACTGTGACCACCCCTTTTCACTACCATCATTCCATCTGCAATCCGGTTGTATTAATTATATCATCTTTATTCATGGTTTTAGTATATTCTGTCTTCTAAGTTTAGGGTGTGGTGCTGTCAGTAGAAAGTGTTGCTGTTTTTTGTCTCAGGATTTACTTCTTTTGTTTATTTTGCATTCAATACATAGCTCTATTTTGACTTGAAGTACAACTGTTTGTCTAGGCTTGGTTTAGAGAGCTTCCAACAGGGGTTCTGGATTCTTTATCACCTGAACAAGTAATAGAATGTCGAACAGAAGATGATTGTGCTTATCTTGCAAGGAATCTACCTCCAACAGAAGCTGCTCTATTAGATTGGGCGATCAATCTGATGGCTGATGTTGTCCAACAAGAACACCTGAACAAGATGAATGCACACAATGTAGCCACAGTTTTTGCGCCAAATATGACTCGAGTAAGTGTCTATTATTGTTTGGACATTCCTGAACTTCAATGATTTTTCTTGTTTACCTATGATCTGATTTGTACATGCTATTTGTTGTATTCAAAGGATCCACCTTGCTTTTCTTTAGGCTTTAGAGAAGCTAATCTAAAGTACTCCCACTTTCCTTTTCACCTTTTTTCTTTGATTATGTCTCTAGTACTCTCACCATGTCAGAGCAAATGGATCGGCCAGAGACATGGTTAATTAGTAATGGTTTTCCTATTTCAGTATAAAATAAGTGATTGAATAAGTGAAATTGCCACAAAAAGCTGCAGATCTGGGCGGTTGTTGGTGTGCTGAATGCTGATGGTTGTCTTTGTCTTAATTTTATTGCAGATGGCCGATCCTTTGACTGCATTGATGTATGCAGTCCAAGTAATGAACTTTCTCAAGACACTTATCCTAAGGACACTGCGAGAGAGAGAAGATTCTTTGGTGGAGCCTGCTCCTTCACGGATAGAGCCATTTGACAAGAACGGTCACGAGAGCCCTTCACTGTCCTGTGCCAAAGATAGCGAAGATGAAAATGAAACAACTGAGCAAGCCTTTGTGGCTGAAGAACCTGTTGTAGAAAGTTCGTATCACTCCAGTCAATACAATGCCATAGCTGATGAAGCAGGCCTCAGTTATGCAACTTCAGTTGATAAGCTAATTGCCAAAGGAGATCGTTCCTGCGAGACTGCTTCCGAGGTTAACTTAGTCAATGACGCATATAATCATAGAGTTAATGCTGGCAATCAAGCAGGTATCGGAAAGAACAGCATTGGCCAATCAAGTAATTCAAGTCTCAGAAAGAGTCCTGGAAAATTTAGCAGGCAGTCACCTGTACTTCATTTAACACCACCTTCTGACAAGACTCGAGGAATTGGTAGCTGTATAGACTCAAGGTCAGAGCGTATTGAAGCTTGGCGATGAAGGATGTCCAAAAGCGGTTTGGTCCCAACTGATTCTTCAAAAGGAAGCTATGTATGTTTGATTTCAAAACAGTGAGTATGTTTGTGAATTGTTCACCTATGGTTTCTGTGTGCTGGGTGGTTTTCCAATTTGATAAATGACAACAGTGTGAAACTAACATCTTCTTCTTAAAATTTCAGCCGCATTTCTTTAACGCTAGAGTAACATGGATGTTTAATGATGTAATATCTGATGTTAGCTTGTTAATCTTGTACAATTATCATCTCGGTTTTTCCCCTTCGCCTTTTTCTCTCTTCAGAGTGGAACATCTGCTTTCTTTTAAATGTGAAAGCTACACCATTATCCAACGTTGTCTTTAATACCATCATTTAGTCGTTGAAAACTTCAATTTTGTCCGCATTTATGTTGGATTTAGTCCTTGTGGCGGTAGATGTAGCATCTACTCGAATTAGAATCTGAATACACTGTTTAGAGGTGGCACTGCTTACCACAGCCAGTGAACCAGTAAAATGTTGTGGCAGGAGAACACACACGCATATGGCACTCTATGGTTAGAACAGGACCCACTTGCCTATTGATTGGCCCTATCATGCCCTGCCATTATATATCAAGATGGACTATCTCAAGATGAAGATAGGCTATTCGAAAGTGAAGGGTAGCAGCCAATCATTTCCGGGAACAGGATTGAACATGTTCAGAGAACCAGGGAGAATATTCCAAGAGCTGCTGATACTTTTTGTGCCCTTTATGATGAAAAATCACAATAGCAAGATAGATGTTAAGGTCGTGATGAGAAAAAGATACATTATGCTGAGATAATGGACTTGTTAAGATGGGCGGTGATTGAAGGTATAAACTGATCTTTCAAATCATCATCAGCATAGTCTCTCCAGCAATACAGCAAAATATCACTATCAAATACGAAATTTGCATTAACATGGCCTTTTAAAACCAACACTAAAATATTGTGGTCCCTGTTGGGGTTTAATTTCAAAGCTTGTGGTCTTTTTTTGACTCAGATACAGATCATAAATTAAACATGGCAATTCAGGCTGAATTAAAATCTAGAATGACGTAAGATATTGTTTTAAACCTTGTATTACTTGAGGTGTGATCAGTCAATTGAGATAGAGATTGATCCATTAAATTGATGCAGTTTGATTAGGTTAATCTCCACTCACTTCGACTAGAAATCCAGCTTGTTGGGAATTTATAAAAGGATTTTTATAATATTTTTTATAAATAAATTCAAAAATAAAATTTAATGTATAAAACTTATCGGGAAGTGAATTCTCTACGTTAAGAATATACAAGAAAAGTTATTGCACATGTACATTTATTTATGGCCACCAAATTTCGACCTAGCTTCAAAACCACCCGTCCTTGCTCCTCTTCAATGGAAGAGACGCCCTAGGCCCTAGCCAAAGCAACAAGAAGCATCATCTCTTGATTTTTTTCAACCTCCACGCCAATCTCGTGCTTCTTCATCTCCCTGTTTCTCTCCACCTCCCACCGAGAACCCTAAAAACAAGAAAAGAAAAGGCTTA
>Ga0307510_10005016_pt1 | contig 15679 bp, 9 predicted proteins | sample 12_EM_MG_FD_207224 | JGI IMG/M metagenome (GOLD analysis project Ga0307510, IMG submission 207224) | Populus trichocarpa ectomycorrhiza microbial communities from riparian zone in the Pacific Northwest, United States - 12_EM | ecosystem: Host-associated > Plants > Roots > Unclassified | place...
CGCCCCGGCCCGGGCCGGCGCCGGCCCCCCCCCCCGCCACTTTCAGGGAAATTCCTTCTCATTGTTTAACAGCTAAACATACGTTTGCTTTTAGTGTTGATCATTGTGGAGTTTGCTTCAGTTTGCAACACATTAACCGTTAACCCCCACGTGGATACTTTAGAAATTTGCAGAATGGCTCAACTGCAGTTTGAGCCATTTCTTCAATTTCCTCTTTTCTCCTAGTGAAGATGGTAGTGGAATGCAAGTGTCCACCACTAGGTCCTCCAGTAGAGATCTTGTGCAGTCCCTAAGTTGCTTGCAAATGGGATCAACAATTCTGCTGCAAGTGGAGGAAAATATTAGAATCCTAAACTTGAGCACACTGTACCTGAATCTGCATATTTTTGTTTTATGAGAAACGATCTGAGTTTCTTCTCTTTTCCTTCCTAGTCATTGTTTTCTCATACTGTTTGCAGGTGGCGGCTTTCTAAGCTTCTTTGTGGCTATTCTCCTGGTTGTACAGTGCTGAAACATCCCATAACAGAATCATTTTGTCCGCCAATTGAATGTTCTTGTAAATTCAAATATTACCAGAAACAAATTCCTGAAGGCTTTTTCAGGCAAATTATATACTTTGAAATTTCTCTTCCGAGGTTAATTTACTTTCCTACATGGAATTTCTTTTTGTTTAGATTGTAAGATATGATTTGTCCATACTTATTATGCTTGTTGAAATTAATTTTGATTGAGCTTCCTGGGGTGCTGGTTGTTAAAACTAGTCATCCTTCTTTTACAACAACTGCTGGCACTCGGATCGGGTGAGCAGACGTATCTCATCCGGGCATCTGGAATAGAGGTTATGCAGGGTAAGTTGCTTGAAGGAGTAGCAATCATGGCCTTAATCAACCACATATTGCTTTTGCATTTGCATTGATAAATTAGTGGTGTTGACCTGGTGTCCTTTCGATTAGGAAATGCTGTTCTGATGAAAACTCTGTGGATAAGATAAGCAACCAAATAATTAAGCCATTGTCTTTGTAGTTATCTGATCATTTGTCAACAAAACTTATGATATTAATCTTGTGCAAGTTGATAAAGACCCATGATGAAGGTTCTGTTTGTTTTCCTGATGGATTGATAGGGACTTTCATCTCATTTGTTCATTCAACCGTCTTCTTTGCCATTCCCTTTGGAGCTCGCAGAAAATCACCCGAACCAGTTCTCGTTAATATCATCTTGGTTTCTTCATTTGCCCGTGAATTTGTCATACATTCGAGGGAAAAAACAGAGAAATGAAAAGAAATACGAGCTTAACTCAGACAGGCCATAATTCTTGCTGCGAAGGTCCATGTTATGGACATGTGATGTGGCCTTTTTGATAGATAAAATGGACAAAAATCCAAAAATTGAAGGATGTTTCAGTCCGCAAAGTTGAATAAGATGAAACTTGACTCTGAGTTTTTCAATTATGAGAAGGCACACAGTATATTTACAGAAAGTACGAGGCACCATCAAGCATCGTCAAACTACAAAAAATTAAAAAAAATTAAAAGAGCTCAGCTATTTACCGTATGTTGTTACAGAAAGTAAGAGGCACTGTCAAGCATCGTCAAATGTTTACATTTTTGTTTATTTTATAAAAAAATTAAACCAGCACACAGCTGACAGCATAACGCGGTTACTTCTCTGGAACGATACTATCATCAATTGGAATGCGTCTCTGTAGCAACAAACAAGAGATAAAGGATGGATCCCTAATGCCGATTCCCGCCTGTCTTGTAGTGGTATGGTATCATGATCATCATCACTACATGTTTGCAGATTCATATGGGCATGTCTGTTTTTTTTGTACAGAAGAGGCATATGCATACCTACCCACATGGAATTTCATGCTATGATTCACGTCTATTCATATTTTGGAGTGGTTATATAGTTGCAGGTCGAGCAGGTAAAGGGTTTTAAGAATGAGAAAATAATTTTCGATGGATATAAGAAACAGTTAGCAAGTTTAGTTGGATAGAAGAATTAGAAAAAAAATTAAAAATAGATGTGATTTAAGAATGAGAAAATAATTTTAGAATTAAAATGAAAATGAGAAATAAAAGTTAAGAAAGAACTGCGTCAATAATTGTTGGTGTAAACTTTGGTTAAAAATAAAAAACATTACCGTGAAACTATAGTAAATTTGTAAATAAAACAAATGATGAAAAAAATTATTTTGAAATAAAAAAATATTCTTGAGGACTTATTAAAATAACTTATATGGTTTTAGCAATGATTGAATAAGAAAATTTGGATTTTGATGTAAAATCATCTACTGACCAGTTTTACGCTATTAAACATAACTCTGAATTTGACCTTCAGATTTGAATAAAATTTTACAAAGAACCTCCTAACACATTGCTCTATCTTGGATTAAAATTTTAGGATAATCAAAGTTTTGAAAGGCCATTTGAGAATATTAACAGTCATATAAAAAATAACATGTAGGCTCATTAATGGTGTTTTTGTAAATAAACTGGAAAAATTAGAAATTCAGCTTCTTCTTTCCCTTTAAACCCCGGCCATTGCTGAAAAAAATAGAAAAAAAATGAGAGCTCCTCACTAAAACCCTGGAGAGAAATCAAGATTTAAGGCTAGACAAATAAGAGAGGAAATATTGAACGTATCTAACTTAAGAATTAAAAAGAAAATCAAGTGAGAAAAAAAGAGTAGAAAGAGAAAACCCATGATATTAAAAGGAAAAAAGAAAAGGAATAGAAAACTTTGACTATTTAACATTTAAAATTTTTATTATTATCGGGTAAAAAGTTATAAATTTAATTGTATAAATTTAAGTAAAGATTAACAAATTTATATAAAAATTTTAAATTTTAAATCAATGTTTTTAAATGTGAGATGAAATATGATTTGAAATAAAGTATAATTGAAAAGGAAAATTGAGTGATAATTCTTAAAAGTTGAAGAGCAAGAAATGGCCATCCTAAACAAATGATAGGTGCACGCCACGCGCTTAGCATCTGCCATGTTAAGCACCGTCCATAAAAAAAGTTAATGGCCACCGTTGGATGTAACCATAAGAAACAAACACTCTAGGACTCGAAAAAAAAGGTCCCTCCTTTATGACATCTCCTTCCTTACATATGGTAAGCATATTATATAATAATGGTGGGGCCATGCAAAATGCTACTTTACAAGTTAATTTCCTTTTTCTCAAAATTACTGTAAAAAAACATCTATTTTGTACACAGGAAAACCTTGCAAACCCATGAAAAGTAAATAGAATATGTATGTTATAATTTTGTTTCACAATATTTTTTTAAAAAAAAAGAAAAATAGTCAGGCTAAGATATATTTTCTTGCTTAAAGAGATAAAAAATAATTAAATTATTTTTATAATAAATTAGATTGTTTTGAGAAAATAAATGAATGAAATTAAATAATGCAATAACAAAAAATTAAAGGACGAAAATAAACCAATCAGTTTATTTACAAAACAACAGTGTTGTGTCCGAAACCATAATTTAAAAACATGTTCCTGCACCATACTTAGCATTGAAGTCTTCCTTTGGTGCATGCTTAGCCTTGAAGTCTTCCAGGCGCTTCCATTAAATCCTCATGCACTGAAGCCTCCTGATAGAATCTTTTCCTCTCTATATATTGATACCTTCGCTTTCAAGTCGCCAACAAAAACAAAACCAACTTGTTAGTGATCATTAAAGTAGCTAACAATGGCAGCCTCCAAAATTAGCTTGAAGCTTCTTATTGATTCAAAACACAACAGAGTCGTCTTTGCTGAAGCAGGGAAAGACTTTGTAGATTTCCTCCTTAGCCTGCTTGCTTTGCCTGTGGGTACCGTCATTCGGCTCCTCACAAAATCAACCATGATTGGCTGCATATCAAGTCTTTATGGGAGCCTTGAAAAGCTGGATGAATCGTACCTGCAGCCTAACCAAAACAAGGATTCCATTTTGAAACCAACTATAACAACCCAGGTCACCAATCCAAATTTCTTGCTTCCTGACACTAAAAAGCCTGAAAACCGGAAGTTATACTATTGCTCAGGCCATCCAGGGTACGTGTCAGATATTCACAACTCTCTTTGTAGTCATTGCAGGTCACAATGCTGTACTCGTTATATGAATCAAGAAGTCAAGTTTGTTGGCACGAATGTCTCCGCCTCCACAGATACACCAGCTAGTGATCAGGCCGGAGGTTACGTGAAGGGCCTGGTCACTTACATGGTGACAGATGATTTGTCAGTGTCTCCAATGTCAATGGTGTCCGTTGTTGGTCTGCTAAACAAGATCGAAATCAAGGATTTTAGTGTGCTTGAGGAGAAGGTTGTTGAATTTGGGATCGATGAGGTACAGTGTTTTTTTATAATAAAATTCTGTCTTGAATTGTTCAATTTTAACATGGTAGTTTTTGTTGTTGTCTAACGATAGTTTATACTACGTCCATGCTGCTTTTTTTGTCCCTTGTTCTTTTATACATTTCAGGGTCTTGAGTTGTTGAAAGCTTCTCTCTTGTCAAAGGATGCTCTCACTGCTGTTTTCCTTCCAAAGCTGAATTAAAGACTGAGATGGTGCGCTGGTATCAAATTAGAAAAAAAGGAGTTGATGTGCGATCTTCAATTTCTAAATTTACTGTGTTTGCTTGGCAGAAATTAGAAATTAAGTTGGGAGAATTCTAATTTTGTTTTTGGAATGAAATCGTGATCATCATATTGCAGTTGAATATGCATGACTTTTTGCCTTTTTGTGCTTGACTTCTTTAACCTTTCATTTTCGCTTTATTTTGATTGTTGAGAAATGCTACATTTCTTTGTCTGGGCTTTTTTTAATGTCAAAATTTTAATTATAAATCAGAAATTGTTAATCCAAAGAAAAGATAGCAGAGACTGATTCCTTTTATGTCGAAGGTGTGGCGCCTGCTTGCTTCTAGTTTGCTTTTTTGACACTGCTAATTGTTTTGATCTTTATGTTTTTCCACAAATTTAGTGATTTTTATGTGTTGCATAATTAACGAATGCAATAAATCCTAATTGTTGCATAATTTAGTGATTTTTCCAAAGAAATGTATCAAAAGCAATTGACGATTCCAAAATTTGTCGTCAAAGCAGATTCAAGACATCTTCATATGAGATACTAGAACCAAAAACAAAAACAAAAACATCGCACGGGATTGAGGACAAAACTTTTCAATAGTTCGGTCTTAGCACCAGAAATCAAAGAGTAGATGCCTGTTCTCGAGGTAGAAAATGCCCCATTTATGCTTAATTCGCCTTCTGTCCCTTCTTTGTCCTCTTGCCAGAGAAGAGCTTGACTGTCACATCTATCTATAGTTTCAATGACCAAAAGAATCAGAATAATCATCACTGTGCAATTAATGACAAGCATGAAGCTAACCTCCCTTCAATCATATTTCATCTTCCCCTTGCATTAGTCTCCGTCTAGCCAGTATCATGCTGTATATATAGACAGCTCCACAAGCTAGTGGTACGTAATATATTTGTCAAGAGGAGTATGAATCACTGAAGCATCAAAGAATTCGTGGATATCCTTCTTACTTGCTTTGCCTCCAGAGAAATTCTACCTGTAAGTGGAAAAACCAGGTAACGTTTTCTACGAAATAAATGGAAGTAAAAACTATACTCTTCGTGGAAAACAGATGCCCACAATTTCCAAACCCAATCTTAGTGGCTTAGACTTTATTATCATTTCATACTTCCAAATTTAGTCAGTACCATAATTTTATTTTACCAGTATCGTTCATCGCAGTTAGTCAAACACTATAAAACTAAATTAACTAATAGCTGTTCGTGGGGAATCGAACAACGGCTTGCATGAATGAACTAAAATGTCTATCATGGGAAATCCAGAACTTGCTTGCATGGATTCGACCTTCTCATAAACTATTTCTCTTCCCCGTGCAGTGAAAGCCTCCTGATAGAATCATTTCCTCTATATATACTTTGATGATAACTTTGCATTCTAGTGGTCAATAAATCGAAAGCCAACTTGGTAGCCATGGCACCCTCCGAAACGAGCTTGAAGCTTCTTATTGATGCAAGCAAAGCAAAACGTTGTCGTGAAAAGATGTTGTATTATATTAGACTAATAAGTAAGGATGTTCAGTTTATCATATCAACAACACACAAAACATTAAAGAATGTTCAAGGTAAGTTTCATTAAGCTCTCATCCATTATAAAACAATTAATGGCAAGCGTGAAGCAAACCTTCCCTTCAACCGTATTTCATCTTCCCCTTGAATTAGTCTCCATCTGGCAAGCAGCATGCGTATATACACACAGCTCTAAAATGAGCTTGAAGCTTCTTATTGATTCAAAACACAACAAAGTCGTCTTTGCTGAAGCAGGGAAAGACTTGGTAGATTTCCTCCTTAACCTGCTTGCTTTGCCTTTGGGTACTGTCATTCAGCTCCTCACAAAATCAACCATGATTGGCTGCATAGCAAGTCTTTACGGGAGTCTTGAAAAGCTGGATGAATCGTACCTGCAGCCTAACCAAAACAAGGATTCCATTTTAAAACCAATTATAATAACCCGGGTCACCAATCCAAATTTCTTGCTTCCGGACACTAAAAAGCCTGAAAACCGGAAGTTATACTATGGCACAAGCCATCCAGGGTACGTGTCAGATATTCATAACTCTGTTTGTAGTCATTGCAGACCACAAGGCTATGGTACTTATATGAGTCAAGAAGTCAAGTTTGTTGGTACGAATGTCTCCGCCTCCAAAGATGATTTGTCAGTGTCTCCAATGTCAATGGTGTCCGTTGTTGGTCTGCTAAACAAGATCGATATCAAGGATTTTAGTGTGCCTGAGGAGGGGATCAATGAGGTAATGACTTTTCAACTCTGCATTTTACTGTTCGTTTTTAACTAGTAGCCTTTAATTATTGTTTAACAATAGTTTATACTATGCGGCTTTCCTTGGTCCTTGTTCTTTTATGTATTTCAGGCTATTGTATTGTTGAAGGCTTCTCTTTTGTCAAATGAGGCTCTGACTACTGTTTTCCGGATAAAGCAGAAGGTTAGATATTGTGATCCACCCAAATAGAGAACAAGGCTTGTCCAAGTCAGACAGTTCTTACTGATGTAAAACAGCAGCAGGACTTCCAGAATTATGCAGCACAAAAAGAAAATGTTGATGTGACTAGCGGGATCTCTCTAGCAATTCCCATCTTCTGTCTGTTAGTGATTGTGTTAGGTTCTCATCCCTTCCATTCTTGAGAAGAAGAGTTTGTTTAGTTCTGTTTCTTTACAGCCCTGGTTATCGACTACAGCATGACAATTCTATCTCTCAGTGTTTTATATTGTGCCTTGAAATCAATTTTTCCACAAATATCAATCACAAAAATAAGGGTGATGCACTTGAGGTATTGGCTTAGCTGTGGTCGGGGTTTGTTCCCTTCCTCTGCATCCTGGTTCGAACCTCACTGTGCATGCCTGTCACCCCGCTATACTTTACATGCTCACTGGGTTTGCAGGATGTTCAGTGGATCGTGGGATTAGTCGTGGTACGTGCAAACTGGCCCGGACACCCACGTAAAAAAAAATAAAAAATGAGGGTGATAAAAGAGAATAAACACTTAATCTAACTCTAATAATGTGGAAATTATTGTTTCACTAACTTGCAAACTGTAGCCTTCCAGTTGGGCTTATGTCAAGACTTTAGATTAGCCGAAAAGGCATGTGGGAGTCAAGCCCAATACTGCAGATTTTTGTTTCTTGCCACAAAAACTGGAAAAAAGATATCCTTGAGTAGCTTCGGTTGATAAGAATATTTGGAAAATTGTTCGAAGTATTGGTGCGGATGGAAGATGGCACCGTATGTCCTTTTACACGGCCTGACAAATTGGGCACTGTTTATTTTAATATTGATGAGGTTAGGAACATACTCACCTGCCTGTTATTACGAGATTCTGTTCATACTCATTTACAGAGTACTTGACCTTAGGCATTGGAGATGTTTTAGCGCCCGTGCAAGACATTTATTAGTTTATATATATATATATATAAAAGAGATGATTGAACTCGAGATGTTTTGAGGAAATGGAAAATAGTAATAACAATTGAGCTATAGTTCATTTGCATGACCATTATTAGGTGAGAGATCGAGCTTCGCAATATATGAATAAATTACATATCAAGCGTGGTCAATCAGCAATGATCTGTAGTCCTGCTACAGATAGAGCTAAAGATCAGCACATTACCAATGGATTTCCTATTTTGGTACTTGGATTCTGCTGCTGGACTTGCAACAATCTGCTGATTAAAGGATCAAACTTTTTCCATGTAATATAGAACGTGATGAAAATGTTAATTTCAAAAATGCTTTTAAATTGCTTCGTAATCTGCTGCCGCTGCCCATCCAGGGCTGGTCCGGGCTATACAGAAAATGCAAAGCTGTTCATGGAAGCTGCCACTTTCTATATAAGATAATTGGATGTTCGCACAAATGTTTTCTCATTCCTGCTGTTTTTTTTTTTTAAAAAAAATATTTTATATACACAGATGCAAAGAGAGTTTGGCTCTTTTATTTTTATTTTTTTCTTGGTTTTGATTTTCTTCTCTCTATACAAAAAAAAAATGATGGTCGGGTTCGGTCTTGTTTGGTTTGGGACTTGCTAGTTTAGCTAGTAGTTTCTCAATAGTCAGAGAATACTAAATACTAATTTGTTCTGTGATTTTTAATGCCTTTTGCTATATAATGCAGAAAACTTGAGGGATGAAAATGAGTGGAAAAACTAGGTAACTTTTTCTATGAAATAAACGGAAGGAAAAACACAATACTCTTCCGGGACGTGGGGAATCCGAAACAATGGGACGCATACATGAACTTAATAAATGATCTTAATAAATTAATAGCGGATCGTGGGGAATCCAACAATGGGACGCATGCATGAACTTAATAAATGACTCTATCATGGGAAATCCAAAACTAGCTTGCATGGAGCAGACCTTCTGATCGAATCATTTCCTCTATATATGCATATCGATCATAACTTCGCACATTCAAGTGGTCAAGAAACCTAAAGCCAACTTGGTAGCAATGCCATCCTCCAAAATGAGCTTGAAGCTTCTTATTGATTCAAAACACAACAAAGTCGTCTTTGCTGAAGCAGGGAAAGACTTTGTCGATTTCCTCCTTACCCTGCTTGCTTTGCCTTTGGGTACTGTCATTCAGCTCCTCACAAAATCAACCATGATTGGCTGCATATCAAGTCTTTATGGGAGCCTTGAAAAGCTGGATGAATCGTACCTGCAGCCTAACCAAAACAAGGATTCCCTTTTGAAATCATCTATAACAACCCAGGTCACCAATCCAAATTTCTTGCTTCCTGACACTAAAAAGCCTGAAAACCGGAAGTTATAGTACTATTGCACAAGCCATCCAGGGTACGTGTCAGATATTTAAAACTCTGTTTGTAGTTTTTGCAGATCTGGTATTACTCGATATATGAGTCAAGAAGTCAAGTTTGTTGGTACGAATGTCTCCGCCTCCACAGATACACCAGCTAGTGATCAGGACGGAGGTTACGTGAAGGGCCTGGTCACTTACATGGTGACAGGTGATTTGTCCGTCTCTCCAATGTCAATGGTGTCTGGTGTTGGTCTGCTAAACAAGTTCGATATCAAGGATTTTGGTGTGCTTGAGGAGAAAGTTGTTGAATTTGGGATCAATGAGGTACTGCTTGTTTTGAACTCTGTCTTGTATTGTTCATTGTAGTTTTTGTTGTTGTCTAACGATAGTATATACTACGTCTATGTGGCTTTCTCTGTCCCTTGTTCTTTTATAAATTTCAGGGTCTTGAATTGTTGAAAGCTTCTCTTCTGTCGAAGGATGCTCTCTCTGCTGTTTTCCTTCCAAAGCTGAATTAAGGACAGAGATGGCGAGCCAGTATCGAATTAGAAAAAAAGGAGTTGATGGGCGTTCTTCAATTTCTAAATTTACTATGTCTGTGAGGAAGTAAGTAGAAAATAAATTGGAGAACTTTAATTTTGTTCTTGGACTGCAATGATGATCATTTGCCTTCCTTTTGAATATGCCTGACCTTTTCTTTTGTTTTTCTTTGTTGCTTTATTATGCTTTTCTTCTTTCATTTATCTTTCACTGTTGCTTTATTTTGAATTTTGTGAAATGAGAATGCGATGGAATGAATAGTTTCCCGTCAAAATTTTTATATTATAAATCAGAAATGGTTATCTTGGCTTGTTTGCTTTGCCCCAAGCACAAATTCCAACTTTCTTCTCCTTTCCTCTTCAAATTTCTTGTTTCTCTTTCTCCGAGAATTTGATCTCTTGGTCTCCCCTAACCCCGATCAAGTTTATGTATTTTTTCCTTCACCTAAGATGATTCAGTTTTTTTCGCAAGCATAGCAAACTCAGGCACAATTAAACACTGTAGCTTTCTTTGCTTGCTAAGCATGCCAGGCATCAAGTTTCACAAGGCCCTTTCATATTCCACTTGACTGTGAATAAATTTGCCATCGTCATGAGCTCAACTAGCTATGATCCTGCAGGTCTATAATTGCAAAAATAAAAGCATCCTTTTTCTTTTCTGATAAACTTACGTTAGGACCGTCGATTACCGTCGATTTTTGCCCGAGTTCCACAAAAAGAATAAACAAGGCTTAAGATGCACCGAGGCTTGTAGTCCAGTGGTCTTGATAGGTTTCCTGTTTCTATATTTTAGGTTCAAGTCTCAGCGTATATACTTGTTATTCCTGCGATGTCTTACCTGTCTAATAGACTTGTAGGGTATTCAGTGGATCCGGGGATTAATCGTGGTGCGCGTAAGCTGGTCCGGACATCCCGGATTATCAAAAATAAATAAATAAACAAGGCTTAAGATATTTTCTGGAGCTGGTATTTTATATATATAAAAAATTGTTTTAAAATATTTTTTTATATTTTTAGATTATTTTTTATTTATGGATGTCAAAAATAATTCAGATAAAATAAAAATATATATATAATTTTAATATATTTCTAAAAAAAATCATTTTTAAAAAAATTATTATTATACTTCAAAAAAAAACACCCCGTAATTGCCTCACCTCTGTCTCTATCACTCGAGTTGCAGCTCCTGCTGCTGCCACGAAAGCAGCTTCCTCTCTTTTGCTCCCCTCTATTTTTTGTGCTCCCTGTACTGCTGAATGCTGATAGGTGCTCTCAAGTTGGCTCTTTTTATAGCCAAAAAGGGCTGCTAAAAACAATACATTCCAGCTCCCTTCGTCCAGCCTTTGTGCCACGATCCTGGATAAATTGGGAAATTAGTACACATAAATAAAATAAATTACGAAATGATACAGGAATTTAACAAATTTGATAAAATAGTATATTTTTAAATATCATATTTGGAAATAACAATATTTAATTAAATATCATGATTCTCAATCATGATATTTAATTACGATGGTGTTTGGAAATTGTGATATAATTTTAAATAATATTGTATTTATTAATTTTATTTTTTTCTCATGTTATCTTCTTAATGATTAAATAATTAAAAAGGAGAATAAATAATCAACTTCGCATAGTGCATATTTTCATGTCAAATTAGCTTCTCTTTCTACTCTGATAGCACACAAAAAAAAAAAAAAACTTTTGCTACAAAACTGGAATCAAGAAATTAGTGGGGCTAAAAATTAAGCAATTATCTATCATCTCGTAATATAATTATATATCTCTCATAAAAAATAAATTGATTTCACGGTTTGAAACCGCGACAATAAAAAATATAATATTTTACCTAAACTTTTTACTTCTTTGTCATTTCACCATTTATTTTAATTTTATATATTAATTTTCCATTTTATGCCACAATCCTAGCCATAATTTCAGCAAACTTTTGGTGCAGAAAGTTTTTGCCAGCATGATGCTGAGTCCATTTATTGTCTTCAAAATTCAAATAGTATGGCTCCTTTTTATCGATTTTTTTTTTTTGCTCTGACACGGTGAAAAAAAAATATAATACAAAAAATATTTAAAAAGTTACACAATTTAAAAAATTATGTCATAACAACTCTCTTAAATTATAAAATACCCAATACAATTTACAATAAAAAAAAACTGAAACATATTAAAATTTTTATAATAAGACCATTGGTTTTATCAAAAAAATCTTGACGAGAGAAATTTAATAACACAAAATTTTTTTATTAAAAGTGGATAAAATGAACCACACGAACTATTTAAACATAGCCGAGTTTACTTATCTTTGAACAGCTCGTGTGGCTCTTTTAAGACATCGATGATATCATTAAAATTATATGGTTTAAATCTTTTTAATAATATCAATAAAATCGTATCTTCAATATTTTTCTCTCTTTTATCTCATCCTTGTAATTTGCAAAGATTTTATTTTTTGTATTTTATTATTTTCATAATTGTTTTTTAACTATGTCAGAGTAAAAAACAAAAAAAAAAACTCCTTTTTTGACCATGTAGTGGGCTCCGTCTCCACCATACCTTACAACTTAGCATCGAAGTCTTCTTGTGGTGCATGCTTAGCCTAGAAACCTTCCAGGTAGTGGGCTTCCATAAAATCCTCTTGCACTGAAGCCTCCTGATAGAGTCTTTTCCTCTCTATATATTGAAACCTTAATTTGCTTTCAAGTAGGCAACAAAAACAAAACCAACTTGTGAGTGATCATTAAAGTAGCTAACAATGTCATCCTCCAAAATCAGCTTGAAGCTTCTTATTGATTCAAAACACAACAAAGTCGTCTTTGCTGAAGCAGGGAAAGACTTTGTCGATTTCCTCCTTAGCCTGCTTGCTCTGCCTGTGGGTACCGTCATTCGGCTCCTCACAAAATCAACCATGATTGGCTGCATATCAAGTCTTTATGGGAGCCTCGAAAAGCTGGATGAATCGTACCTGCAGCATAACCAAAACAAGGGTTCCCTTTTGAAACCAACTATAACAACCCAGGTCACCAATCCAAATTTCTTGCTTCCTGACACTAAAAACCCTGAAAACCGGAAGTTATACTATTGCTCAAGCCATCCAGGGTACGTGTCAGATATTCATAACTCTGTTTGTAGTCATTGCAGATCACAAGGCTATGGTAATCCCTGTTATCTCAGTGAAGAAGTTAAGTTTGCTGACATGAATGATTCCACTTCCACAGATACGCCAACCAGTGACCAGGGAGGTTACGTGAAGGGCCTGGTCACTTACATGGTGACAGGTGATTTGTCCGTCTCTCCAATGTCAATGGTGTCTGGTGTTGGTATGCTAAACAAGTTCAATATCAAGGATTTTGGTGTTCTTGAGGAGAAAGTTGTTGAATTTGGGATCAATGAGGTACTGCTTGTTTTGAACTCTATCTTGTATTGTTCGTTGTAGTTTTTTCTTGTTGTCTAACGATAGTTTATACTACGTCTATGTGGCTTTCTCTGTCCCTTGTTCTTTTATAAATTTCAGGGTCTTGAATTGTTGAAAGCTTCTCTTTTGTCGAAGGATGCTCTCTCTGCTGTTTTCCTTCCAAAGCTGAATTAAGGACAGAGATGGCGAGCCAGTATCGAATTAGAAAAAAAGGAGTTGATGCGCGTTCTTCAATTTCTAAATTTACTATGTCTGTGAGGAAGTAATTAGAAAATAAGTTGGAGAAGTTTAATTTTGTTCTTGGACTGCAATGATGATCATTCATCTTCCCTTTGAAGATGCTTGACTTTTTCTTTTGTTTTTCTTCGTTGCTTTATTATGCTTTTCTTCTTTCATTTATCTTTCATTGTTGCTTTATTTTGAGTTTTGTGCAATGAGAATGCGATGGAATGAGTAGTTTCCCCTCCTCATCTACATTTCTTTGTATTATACGAAGTCAAGATTTTTATATTATAAATCAGAAATGGTTATCTTGACTTGTTTGCTTTGCCTCAAGCACAAATTCCACCTTGGAAATCTGCATGAGAGCCCAATGAAACTTACTCACAGACATCACAATAAGTATTCGGTTCTAAAGCCTCACATACAAACCAAGTCTCCAAAATGCGTTTCTTGCTGCCTTGCACCAGTGCAAAGACTCCACGCCCGAAGCTTTACAGTCCTCCTGGTCCATGCAAATGCGTATCTACGACAGACGGTCTTAACGCCATTTGTAATGTTTGCAGATGTTCAATGAATCGAGAAGTGAGGTTCATTGGTGCAAACAAAACCACCACGGCCTCCAAGCAAGCTATTTCAGATCACCAGAGTACTGGTGGTTTTGTGCAGTGGCGGACTGGATTTTTAAATGAAGGGGTAAATTATTAACAAATATTCGATATTATATATTATGTATTATGTAGATATGCATTATATATATAGAGAAATTAATTTGAAATATATATACTAACTCATATCAAATAAAATTAATATAAGAATACTTTCAAAATGAAAATACTAACTTGGGTTAATTTGTTTTTTTTACACAGTTTGATTTTTTCAGTTATTTTTTTTTATTTTCTCGATTTAATCAGTTTTTCGGTTTTTTTCTCAACCCTAAAATTAACAATAGCTAATTTAAATTAATTGATAACCAACAAAAAAAATTATATCTGCTAGATATTATTAATATTAATATAAAAGGAATTAAAGGAAAAAAAAAAAGATTAAGGGGGCAATTGCCCCCTCATTACCCTATATGGCTCCGCCACTGGTTTTGTGTAGGGCCGAGGGCGTGGTTATTTTTAGTGCTTGTTTGGCGCCGCCATTGTTTACAAAAACTGTTGTTTATAATTATTTGGTTAGATATTAACAATATTTTTATTGTTGAGGGTCTCACCCGAAACTAAAGCTGGAACTCAGTTTCTTGAAAAGCAAATTGGATTTGTTTTTCACAAGGGAGTGTTCTCTTCTCTCCTTCACCGACAGTGTATATAATTAACTATTGCAAAATTTTCTCAAAACAACCCGAGAGGTCTCCTTTGTTCAGATCTGGAAAAATTATGTCATTTTCTAAATTTTCATCCTTGTTTTCCAAAATCCTGCTAGTAAATTCACTCTTTACTGTTGTTCACTTTGCAAAACAATAGAGAGCGTCCCCACTGTTCATGGGCCGGAACGAGTCCGACCCAAACCTAAATGCATTAGACCGGGTTCGACCTAGTAAAATAAAATAAAAAAAATTCTCAGATATTGTTTTTTATTTGAAAAATTAGTGTTTAACATTATTCAATTGCACTATATAATTACATTAGAATGAGATCGCATGATGACGTAGCATTTGCACAATTTGAACGCAATCCCAATTTTGTTCCTGATGATATTTTACCTGATGTTGTTGCACGCTCAGGAAGTCATGGAAATTGTAGTCCTTGTCGGATGAATTTTGTATGTGATGGAATTGAATATAGTTTAATGTAACAATAAAAAATATTTTATATAAGTTATTGTTTATTTCATAATGTAATAACAATAGCTAAATCTACAATATTTCAATTAAAAACCATCAATATTAACATATCTTTTTTAGTTATTTTATAATCTTAATTTGAAAAGTATTCTTAACCAAAAACATTAAACTATTTTTTGTTCAACTTCAATTTCAATCACAGTTTTAACCAAACATATATTTTACCAAACTAACCTCAACTAAAAGTGTTTTTTATAAAACAATGTAACAACAATCACAAAAGCTACTACAATAAAAAAATAGTTTTCATGGGTTTAATAATAATAA
>Ga0307510_10005017_pt1 | contig 15675 bp, 6 predicted proteins | sample 12_EM_MG_FD_207224 | JGI IMG/M metagenome (GOLD analysis project Ga0307510, IMG submission 207224) | Populus trichocarpa ectomycorrhiza microbial communities from riparian zone in the Pacific Northwest, United States - 12_EM | ecosystem: Host-associated > Plants > Roots > Unclassified | place...
ACTCATCATCCTTTGCACAATTTCTTGCTTTTTTGACAATGAAATCAATAAAATGTTTAAATAAAATAATGGTAAAGAACTTATGTTAACAAAGATTTTTATATTCATTAGATCACGAACATGAGAATCATGAAGAGCTAGAATTCCTTCTAAAATAATGATGTCTGAAGGGTTAACCTGTGATTAACCCAAACAAGTAGGTATGAGCCTAGAAGAAAAATCACACTCATCAATGTCATGAATCTAGGCACAAAACAAAAATCAATGTTCTGTATAATCATTTTAAAGATCAAGAGACAAAATCATTTACTTATGAGATATGATTATGGGGTTAAGAATTTTCTTTATGTTACTTTTGAAGCACTCACACCAAAATTCCAAAAACCTTACTTCCTAATTCAATTGTTTTATGGGTCTTAAAATCATAATTTGGTATGTTTAGTTTCTCCATGCATGAAAAGAGAAGTTTGGATGGAAGGCATCTAGGAAGCAAACACAATGTAAAACCTTGGAATTCTACAAGCATTAACAAATATCAATGAACCTTAAAATTTGATCAGAAGGATGTTGCAAAGACAAACAAATAAGAATACTTGCTAGGATGATCAAAGTTATCGTCCTGAACTTTTAACAATGTATCATCACTTAGGGAGTGATGAAATGAATCCTATAAATGAAAACAAACAAATTACTCATTTTGTTTGATCTCAAATATCATTTAAATAATTGACCTAGTTAAAATTAAACACAAATTTTAGTTGATTGACAAGAACAACGCGTCAATCATGGAGCTAAGAAATGATCATATTACTCACAGTTGTTTTCCTAAATGCAGTCCCTCCAGCAACACCCAAACAAATATACTTTGAACATCAAGAAATTAAAATATACAAATAAATATTACATAATTGAAGTAAGAATTGGAATAATATATTCGAAAGAAACATTAACATTAATTAACATTATTATTAACAAGGAAACTAATTTAGGTCAGCATTTTATTGTTATCTCTGTTCTTCCTCTCATATTTTTCTATTTATAAGCAATGCAATGCTTGACTTCCTTCTTGGTCCCTAGATTTCTTTTTATATCCTTCAAATAAAGATTCTTTCAATTTGATCTTTTAAAATTACTTTGATTTTATCCTACGTTTTTTCGTTCTATTTTATTTTTTGAGTTTATGCCTACCATAAGTGTCGAGGATTGTTTTGAAATTTAGTAGCATTGCAATTTTGCATTAGAAAGTTTAGAATTGTTAAAGGGGCTAAGATTAAAAGAACATGAATCAAATTTGACTTTGAAAATAATTAGCAACATTTTTTTCTATTTTTTGTTCAAAAAGAGTGTAAATCTACACTTTGGTCCATCAATTTAAATTTTTTCCCCTTATTTAGTCCTTTCTAATTTTGGATTTTTTTTTTATCCCAAACTTATTTTTTCTTGCATTTCAATCCCTAGGTCTTGAGAAAGTTAGCAAAAAGTTTTGAGGAGATTTGAAAGCTTTTTAGTAACCAATTCTAACCATCTATAATTGTGATTTTGATATCTATGGATTCCTCTTTGAGATGGGAACTTAATGGAGGTAGTTTTTACCTTCAATGATGCCAAAGAAAACAAATCGAAACTTAGAAAGTTTTTTTAAAATTTGATCTTAAATTTTTAGACCGATTAGAATGTGTTTTGTTGCTAAAAACAAGATTATAGAGGGTTATAGGATTTGTTTTCATGTTTTTAGGTAAAACGAATGGTTGAAATATGGGTTTTTAGGGGGTCCCAAAACTTGAAACCTAATTTTTCAGTGACCATAAAAAATAACACATCATCTACCCAAGCAAACGACATGTTGTCCACCAATTTTTTTAAAAAAAACAAATGGGACAAACGATAATTGTGTTGTCTATCCTATTAAGAAATTCAAAAAAGAAACCAAGTGTACGGGCTTATGTTTCGAGACTCAGGCGTATATGGCTTTCATGTGGGTAAATTATCCTTTCACAATAATTAAAAAAAAACATTAAAAAAAAAAACATGTCAAGGGCGTGAGAGAAGCTGCGTCGCTTCAACGATGCGTTTGCCGTCATATAGAGGTTAAAAACTTTCTTTCGTCGTGTCATTTGATTCCTCACAACATCTTTTTCTCAATAGGCGGAACGTGTTTGGTTTTGATAGACAGATTATCTCTAATGCTTTTTTTCTCTCTCCTCCCTCGAGATTCGCACCTGACATTTTAAATTTCACATCAGTCCCTTGGTTAGGTATATTTGAATATTTGTCCTCATTCTTTTAATTATTTGATTTTTATTTTTGGCCCTTTTGTAAGTTATTTATTTTATTTTCAATTTTATCCTTCAATCTAGACTTTTTGTTTTTTGATTTTTCAAATTTAATCCTAATTCTTTTTTAAAATTTCAGAGCAGTTCCCTTGGTCGGGTATATTTGAGTATCAATCCTCATTCTTTTACTTGTTTCATTTTTGTTCTTGGTTTTTTTGTAATATTTTTTTTATTTATTTTCAATTGTATCCTTGAATCTAGGCTTTTCATTTTAGAATTTTTTAAATTTAGTCATGATTTCTTCCTTCTTTTTTTTTTCATTTGTTCCTTATCTTTTTTTGTAAACTTTCAAGCGTTTTCAATTTCATCCTTTAATAAAAAAAATTATTTTTTTAGATTTTATCATCATTCTCTTTGGTGGTTTCTTCTTTAATTCTTTTATGAAATTGATTTTTCTTTTCAATTTAGTCCTTCAATCCAAAATTATTCATCCTTTAATGTCTTATTCAAATTTGATCATCACTTTTTTAATTATTATTTTTTCTTTTGAATCTTTTTTTTATTGATTTTATTTTTTCAATTTCATCATTTGACATTTAATTTATTGAAATTTGATTTTCGTGTTTTTTCCAGGTTTGGTGTTTCTATTTAAAAGGCCTAGGCCATGGGTTTACATCATTTTTTTTTACTTATTTTTTTTTTATCTCATTACATATCTCATTACATGACATTGATTTATTATTATTATTATTATTATTATTATTATTATTTGTAAAATAGGCTTCATGGATCTATGTTTTCTTTTTTATAGGGTTATCCTAATTTCATGACCTAACATGTGAGTTTGACGAGTTATTTCAAGTTGATTTGCACTTTTTCTTGGCTTTTAATTATTATTATTTTTTTAGAACCCTTTTGTGTGGTTTTTTCTTTTACCATTCAATATTTTATGTTTCCAATAAAAATTAATCTTCATGATTTTTTTATATTTAATACTTCCGATGAAATGATTTGCAATGCAAGTTTTATAGGTTAACACAAGAGTTTTTTTTCTTTATTTTTTTTAGCTTTTTGTTCTCAGATTTTTCTTTTACTTCGCACGTCATATAGCAAGTAAAAGAAAATCGGGTTTGCCTGCTCCACAAAGGTCTCATATCAAGGCAAAGATCATGTAATTTGTGGGCTACTATTTTTCTATGCATAAACACTGAAAGATAAATCATTAAGCAATGAAGGTTTAAAGAAAAGGAATCAAAGCGGAAAGAGTTGATGCAAAATATTGAGGGATAAAAGTTCCAAAGGTTAGCTGTGATGTTTAGTAGTGACATTTGAATAAATACAGAACATCATCTCCTAGTTCTAATAGTTCATGAAAGATTGTGGTTTCTCCTTTTTCTCCCATGGGAGTTTGGAACTACTCCAAAGCTGTGTTGTCTCCTGTGTGCTGGGATATTCTACCAATATATCATCTGTCTCGTGGTTTCGTCTCCTTTGCAGCCGATAGGGAATCTTACTCTAAAAATGATGACACAACACAGGGCCTGGCTTCCCATACGTTCTTCGGTGGTTAGAAACTTCCAAACATGTAGCTGAACACCTTCAAAGGAACACAAATACATCAACATTGTATTGATCAATTGGATAAGAAAACAAAATTTGCATACAGAAGATTCCATGTTATCTTTTGCAAAACTACTCAACGCAATTGAAAAACAATTTGTTAGTCTTGAGTTTGCTACTCTACACACAATATTTTAGCTAACTGAATTAACATTGAAATTCAAGTTTCACAAGGAAAAATGAACACAACCTAACTGACTGGCATGTCCTTCAAGAAAAAGAATTGATAAGAGCATCACCTTTGTCATCATGCTCACATTGCTGAATCCCCTTCACTCCATAACTTCTTTCTTGCAATCAAAACTCGTTCTTCACTCAAGGAGAGAGCATCACTCCTTGGTTCAACCTCTGATAACCAACGATCCCACCTTAAGGCAGTCACAAATTTTCGGATATAGTTTATAATTACGGGCTTGTCTCTTATTATGACAAACCCATCAGGCCTTAGAATCCGATCCATTTCAATTAATAGATCCTCCACACCGCACCCATGCTCCTGAATCTCAGAAAATACTCCCCAGGCATGAAGAAGATCGTATGTACGTGGGTATGTAGAAAATGCTTCACACCTATAAATTATATTATGTGAAAGTCATTTAGAAACTCGAAAACAAGAGTGGCACAAATGAGAGAGCTTGGAAGAAGGGGAGCACTATACAGTAGTTAAACACCATTTATTTGTTCAAGTGCACCATAGAGAAATTCATTAGCAGAAAGCAATCATGGATGAACATGGTATCTAGATAATTATATGGATGATCAATGCAAAATCCTTTTCAAATCCTAATTAAAGCAGTCCTCTTACTTGAGCTACCAAGACAGCAACATACAGTGGGCGAAAGTTAAGAGTGAGTCTCGGTCATGCTATGTCCCATTAGAATTCATATCATCACCCAGACAGGCGATTGGAGTTTTCACATAAAATCATTCCAAAAGTGAAACACAAAGTTCAAATTCTTTGCCTTTTAACAGCTTGTGCTAGAAACAAATATTTTGCTCTTCACCATAATACATGCATTACATAAATACTTTATTTTATGAGTCAATTTATTGTCAATGGATCAAGTTTCTTCAGACAAGACCATTAATATTTTATCTGACACATGAACAGAAAATGAACTCTAGTTTATAGATAGAGCAACCAGGATAGAGAACTTAGAAATCCTACATCAGTAAAATTGTTGACACTAATACCAAGGTGAGCCTCAAGAGATATATATATAAGGTTGGTTAAATGCATACCAATCATGAACTGTTCCAATTAAGCCACGATCGTAAATGATCTTCAATCTAGCAGACATGTTGACTGGCGCAACGTTCATCACCCAGACATCTGTATCTTTGAGAGCAGCACCAAAACCCCCAAGGTTTGAGTTCATATCCATGACATTTCTGAAGTAATTCTTCCGTACAACAGATTTCATCTGCTTCCAGTACTCATTCACTCTAAATTGCCAAATGTTCTGCACCACAGGAATATTTATTTGCTGAAGGGTATCATAATAGTAAAAACGAGGGAGGGGGGGAGCAATATATATCATTTTTCTGCGATGCTATAAACTTGAAAAACCTACAGTGTCTTCATGGAATTGTTCAGGACTGACACCAATGTCTTCCAATCGAGGGGGTGCTGCAGTAAGCCTCTTTGGCCAAGGAACTAGCCCGCTTCCTCTTTCCTTGTGCATCTCTGTGGATAAATGGCAAGTTTAAGAAACTGGAAAAAAGATTAACTGAAATGTTAAAAAGGCTTAAAAACAGTGACAAGTAAATTAGACTCTTAACAAGGTCATTAAAAAAAAGAAGAGCAATAAACAGCATTTTCATAGTCATTTTTCAGGTATTAGGTGCAAACCAAAGAATCTATTCTCAAAATGTATCCATACTTCAACCCAGTCAAGGATATCAGCTTTTCTTTCTTTATCTGGTTATATTGCGTCATATGGCCCAATTATAGAGTATAATGTTTTAAATTATATGTGTATGTTGATCTGAATTCCCAGTATCCAAACAAAGTTAGCAATTCCACCAAAGATGAGAGTATCAGCAAAAAAAATCCAGTGACTTCTGCTCTGTAAATGTACACTCTATTGCTACTTACTTGCTGAGTAGGGGGCTATGCAGGCCTTCATGTGCACATTCCAAGTTGCATCTGGGTCATCACCAGTACTGCATAGCGGGGGCTGCGTCCCAGGATCCCTCTTCAAGTAACAGCCATTACCCAATGGTTTTTGCCAAATAACAGTCTGATCTTTCTTCACAGCAACCCTCCAACACATTCTTCTTAAAAGGTCATGCATTGCATTCCAGATCCTTCGATTTTCTGGATCAAGTGCATAGGCTTCAGGAGAGGAGTAGGCAAAATACCCTCCAGGTCTTAGTAATCTATCAAGTTCTAACAAGAGGATTCCATCTCTCTGGAGCCAATCAATACGGCATCGAGAACAGTGAGCCAGTTCGAATGATCTACTTGGATAAGGAAGTCTTTTAGTGCCTAAGACACCAAGAGTTGAAGGAATCCCTCTCTCCAGCGCAAACTGTATTTGATTCTCATGTACATCATTAGGTGCAATGGACATAGCTATAATGCTGTGGGAAAGAAGATAAGCTCCAAAACTTGCAACTCCACAACCAACATCAAGAACATTTCGGATATTCCCACCATTGTGAAGTTTATCATTGGGAAATTTAAGCATCTGTACCAGCAAAAAAATAAAACATAAGCTTGGTTAGACTCACTTTATAACACATTTAAGCGAACAAAACAGAAGATCAAGATATTGTATTACCCTAGCAAGAGAAACAATGTACTTATTTGCTCCATCATGAAAATGGGTTCCTCCACCAGGAAAATTTATCTTCTCCCCATTCACTACCATCCAATTCTGATCCGACTTCTCTTGCGCGAGATGTGTATGAGGTATATTTGCTTTCCAAACCTCATCTCTACTCTCCGGCCACCTTATAGGGATCTGGAATTCTAAAAATTGATTGATTTCGTCCAAATCAAAACTAACTGCAAAGCAAAAATTAAACAAACACATACGCCAGCAAGAACACTCTCACAAACCTTGTAACCAATAGGAGGTGGTATAAGACAATTAAAACGCCGCTCCGGAGGGGGGCAATGCCTTTCATAATGCTCCATTAAAGTCAAATTTGGCTTCAATTTCAATTGGTAGATAAGGTTTCTATCCAAACATGGTATCAACTCTGAGTGTTTTATATCACAGATCTGTAATAGCCGACCAAAACACACAAAAATAACAAATAAGTTGATCTAAAAATCATTACTTTCACAAACTTATAAAAACAAAAATGCATACTTTGACACAATTAAATATTAACAAAATGCTAAGAAGAAAAAAACATACTTCGGCACAATTTAATACTAGCAAAACAATGCTTAAACACAAAATCAATCAAAACCCAGTTCATATTTTTTAGTAATTAATAGGGAAAACATACAGGAATGCTTTTGGGGACTTCTGGGTTATGTTCTTGGTCCTCAAACAAATCATCAAAATCCCGGATATTCCCGCCGAGAACAGGATCCGTGCCGTCATGTTCGCCTTCAGATCTGGAGAGAGCAGGAACAAAAGAAGATCCATAGTAAAGACAGAGCAAGCCCAGAAGAAAAATGAAGGCGATCAGAGCAGAGGTTATCTGCTTGGCAGTGTAAAGCTTTTCGCTTTTTTGCTTCATTTCTGAAGAAAATATCGGAGCCGTCGAATTCAGTCCGTCAAGGAGAGGAGAGATTTTTAACAGTGGAGGAGATTTTCGCGGGGTTTAAAGAAAGCAAGAAAACCGGACATACGAGTGGACTGACTGACTGACTGACTGACTGACTGCTTCAACCTTGTGTTGTGACGTGCGGTCTTCAAAGATTCTTGTTTCGCTCCTCTACTTCTTCTTTAGTATTATCTCAGGGAAAACCTCAATTTATTCCCAAACCTATATATGCATTTTCGATTATATCTCAAACTTATAAATTTTATCAATTAAGTCCCAAATGTTGTATCTTTTATCAATTTCTTTCATAGTTTAAGCCTACTTTGCATATTTTTATACACTAAAATAGTGTCCCTCTGAAAAAACATTTGATGGAAAAATTAATGAACATTAACATTTTCTATCTAATATGAATATTTATGCACTAAAACGCATTGATTTAAGAGATTTTGATAAAAATATTGATAAACATTAACAAAAGACTTGATTAAGATTTTTTTTTTAAAAAAAATATTTGGAACTTAATTAAGAAAATTTATAAGTTTGGGACTTAACTAAAAATGAGTTTATAAATTTAGGATTAGATTAAGATCTCTTTATAAGTAATCACAATTTAATATTAACTTGAAGAATACCGATGCGACATAAAAAATAAATATTTTTTTTTATTATTTTAACTTATAAATAATGAATAAAATATGTATATTATCAAATCCAACTTAAAACTCATCCAAACCTAATCTAAAATATATATTTATATCGTATTGATATATTTATAGAATATTTAGGGTTTTTTATATAATATAATATATACATATCTTAATATAGATATAAAACACACATATATGTATAGTATTTATAGTTTTATAATTTAATATATATATACAAACGCACACTTTAAACATATATATTAATTATTTTATTTTTATTGAATACTAAATAATAGTTAGATAATAAATATTTATATGAATACTCAAAACTCGATGAATAATTTGTGATTATTTAAATTTTTTATTAAAAGAATAATTAATAAGGTATAAATATCAAAAAATCAAACTCTTATGTACATATTTACATCTTTATCTCTTCATTATTATAGTTCATTTTTACAATGATTAGTCTCATCTTATATATGTGTTTTTTGTTCTTATTTGATAACACTAGATGTGTTTTTAGTATCAAATTTTCATAAAAACATCTTTAAGGTTTTAATTTGGATAATTGCTTTTTTATGATTTAATATATTAGATAAAATAGATTATTTTCCCATAATCAATCCAAGTTTTCATTAATTTTAATTTTTTAAATGAGAGGGATGTATGTCACCTTGTTCTAATTTCAAGAAAAAAAAAAGGAAAAAGTTGATTAAAGATATATATATATATATATATATATATATATATTAAAAAATTAAAAAAAAAACAAATTGTAAAAAAATGCAAATTTTATTTATTTATAAATAAATAATTTTTTAAATTCTTTTATTTACCGAAACGTTTTTACTATATTTCAAAGGAAAAGAAATTAAATTAAGTTGTATTTGCTAATTTATGCTTAAATTGTTATTATTCTTATTATTCTAATTTTTCTTTGTCCAGCTATTTATTTATTTACCATAGAGAAATGTTTTTTTATTATTTTATTTTAATTTTATGAAAAAAAAATTACTTTAATCAATCGAGTTAAATTGTTGGGCTTAATGATTCAAAGCTTTGATTAATTTATTTTCAGGTTGGATTTGACAACTATAATAATATATAAGTGAAATAAAAGAGTTTGGGTTAGGCATCGTGAATGCAGCTAAGGATAGGAAATGCACAAGAGAGTGATGTTAGGCATCGTGAATGCAACTCTTAGCTTTTTTTCAACTTTAAGAGCAAATCATTAAATAAATACTCACTATTCGAGATCTCATGAATTCGTTACATTTAGCTTTTTACTAAACAAAATTGTAATTTTTTGATAATGTGAGAAAAACGGGTACGAGGAGGACATGATTCTAATATTATTAATTTTTATTCATGAAAAAATTAAGTTTGATTTTATAACAGAACTTCCTTCGATATTAATTTTTTTTTAATTAACATCGATGTTTTTATTGGGCTTAATTATTTTTATTGTAATATTTATTTAATTTTAAAACTCTCTGGAATTTATTACTTTTATTTAATGAGGCTAATGATTATTTACAAAATTAATGATAACTCTAGGATTCTATTTTATTATTTTTATATTAAGTATTATTAGGATTTTTTTTATTTAAAGGGTTGTACTAGATTTTTTTTGTTACGAAAAAGACTATTGACAAATAAAAATTAAATTTTGTGAGCTTTTCTTATAACCTTGGCGTATGTGTTTTTTTAGAGTTTTTTAGCATGACATGTATCCTTTCGCTATAAGCTATGTCAATTCGTATCGGAGTTGGATCGACTTGTATGGTGGACAAAGTGTTAGCAACCATCCCAATAACATATATCAAAGGATACAAGCCTTTTGGGGTGTTATGCAAGTCTATAATGTGACATTGATAACTCTATAATAGAGGTATGATTGTCACTTTGAGCAAAATTGATGTTAATTTCACTAGGATTGAAGAAGATCCCGACATCTTGATGTTAGATGCCAACAAATATCATGATTATAATGGGTGTTTTACTAGTGAAAAAGGTTTGTAGTTAGTCTATTTGTAGTCTTGTTCCTACTTTTTATGAAATTTTAACTGAAGATTATAACAGAGGTAAGTGATGATGTTCTAAAATCCAAGTAGCTTAGGAGCAAGGCTTATGTGTTGAATATTGATTAATCTCTTGATTCTAGTAATCTTATCAATTCTCCCTAGCCAAGGTGGCTGGTAGTTTGTACCTGAGGATTGGTAGGCCAAGGTAGCTGATGATTAGTACATGCAAAATGTTCCCTTTTATAGATTTAGGGACTCTCATATGCTTAAATAAGTATCTTTTTAGACAGACAAAATGCAATGATATTTAGAGAGATATAATCTGAAAATATATACTAAAAATATTAAGAATTGAGAGATTATGAATCAGGAGCTTGAAGGATCCATGAGATATTTATAGCCCACGAGTTTTGTCCTTTTATGGAGAGGAGGGGCTGAAGTGTTATTTTGTCTTGATAGCATTTAATGAGGGATAAATATCTCTTATATATACATTAATGAGGGATAAATATGGTAGGTCATTCGGATCTTTATACACCTAGATAAGTAGGAAGAGGAGGATACAAAATATAGATGAGCCCATGAGGGCTGAGTTCTTCCCTTTAGCAAAACCCAAGAGAGTTGGCCTCTTTCCTTAGTTATGCCTAAATGAGCTAGGCTTGTCCCTTGGCTGAACCTAACTATACTAGGTCTGACAACTTTCCAGACCCACATTGCATTGGGCTCAACACATGGTTGAACCCAAGTGTATTGGGTCTGGAAAGTTGTCAAGCCGATGTTGTCTTGGGCTCATCACATAGTTGAACCCAAGTATATTGGATTTGGAAAATTGATAAACTCAAATTAGGCTTAGCACATGGTTAAACCCAAGTATATATAAGAGTTGGGCCTGATAGGGTGACAAACACATAGTGTTGGTGCCTGGCCAAAGAGCCATAAGGCCATAGGGCCACAAAGCCACACTCAAAATGATAAATTCTGGTCCATTAGTAGCCCCCTAAGTCTTTGTGATATTTATACACAAAGTCTTGTAAAAATGCTCGAGACGACAAGTTTAATAATTTTTTCATATAAGAAGGTGGTTGAAACCCCAGGTGATATACCATAGATCCCGTGTGTAAGGGTATGCACCATGGTTGAAAAAGAATTTCTAAGTATGTAAAAGGAGAAATATAAAGGAACTCATACTTAGAATAATTTTCTAGTAGGTAAAGAAAACTATGGAGGGTAAGCCTATATTTAGAAGATTTTTCTAGGAGGGGAGCCATATACTTAGAAAATTTATAAGTTGCTAGGTGGAACCGAAAAAGGGGTGAGCCTATACTTAGAAGATTTCTAAGTGGCTATGTGGAGCCCAAAAAGAGTGAGCCTATATTTAGAAAATTTCTAAGTGGCTATGCAAAACCTAAGGAGGGTGAGCCAATAGAACTAAGGAGATCAAGTTCATCCTTTGAAAAGTGGTAGGGTTATTGCTCTAAGGAGACCATGTCAATCCCATCCTAGGAAAATTGCACATTTCTAGGATAATTATGTTATTGCACTAAAGAGATCAAGTCAATCCCTTCCTAAGAGAATTGCACATTCCTAGAATAATTATGTTATTGCAATAGGATAATTATGTTATTGCACTATGGAGACCAAGTCAATCCCTTCCTATGACAATTACACATTCCTATGATAATTGTGTTATTGCAATAGGGAGATCAAGTCAATCCTTTCCTATGACAATTGCAAATTCCTATGATAATTGTGTTATTGCACTAGGGAGACCAAATTAATCCCTTTCTACAAGTATTGCACATTCCTTGGATAATTGTGTTATTGCAATAGGAAAACCATGTCAATCCCTTCCTAGAATACATTCCTAGGATAATTGTAATATTGCACTAGGAAGAGCAAGTCAATCTCTTCCTAAGAGAATTGCATATTTCTAGGATAATTGTGTTATTTTACTAAGAAGACCAAGTCAATCCCTTCCTAGAAGTATTGCACATTCATTGGATAATTGTGTTATTGCACTAAGGATACCAAGACAATCTCTTCCTTGGAGTATTGCTCATTCTTAAGATAATTGTGTTATTGCACTAAGAAGACTAAATCAATCCCTTCTTGGGAGTTGCACCTGACTAGTGAGTTGTTGAAGGTCCGATTAGGTAGGAGTGTCCACAGCAATAAGTAGACTTGTCTCATGTCCTAGCCCAGGTAGATATTGGTTTTGTGCCATGAAATTGCCTGAAAATGTCAAAAGAAAGCTTTAGGAAAAAGCTGATAACTTTTTTATCAGTTCCCACAAACAACACCACTAATGATGTCCCAAAAACTCCAAGTAGCTTAGGACCAAGACTTATGAGTTGGATAACTAGTTAATCTCTTAGTTCTAGTAATTTGATTCATCATCTCTAGCTAAAGTGATTGGTAGCTTGTACCTGAGGCCTGGTAGGCCAAGGTGATTGATGGTTAGTACCGTAAAAGGTTATCTTTTGTAGATTTAAAGACTATCATAAGCTTGAGTATGTATCTTTTTAGAGAGAGAAAGTGCAATGATATTTTAGAGAGATATACTTTGAAAATATATATGCTAAAAATATTATGAATGAAGAGATTGTGAACCTGGAGCTTGAAGGATCCATTTGGTATTGATAGCTTCCGAGTCTTGTTCTTTTATATAGAGAAGGGGCTGAAGTATCATTTTTTCTAATAACATTTAATAAGAGATAAGTATCTCTTATATATGCATTAATTAGGGATAAATATGATAGATCATTGAGAGATTTTTTACATCTAAAGATGTAGGGAGAGTAAGATACAAAATGTAGTTGGGCCCATGAGAGCTGAGATCTTCCCCTTAGTTGAACCCAAGGGAGTTGAGCTTGTTCCTTAAATGAACCCATCTATACTAGGTTTGGCAACTTTCAAGACCCTCGTTGTCTTGGGCTCAGCACATGGTTGAACCTAAGTGTATTAGGTTTGGGAAGTTACCAAACTCACATTGCATTGAGCTCAACACATGCCTAAACCCAAGTATATGAGAAGTTGGGCCTGGTAGGGTGATAAGACCATGGTGATGGCATCTGGCCAAAAAACCACGTAGCAACACTTAAAATAATAATTCCTAATAAATCATAATCCATTAGTGAGTATGATAAATTTAATTATAAGCCAAAACAATTTCCATTAAAGTTCGTACTGAAACTTTTAATAGATATTTAGGTATTTAAAATTTTATGGACTAGCTTGAAATATTTGAGATTGTTACAAGAGAATATGTCATAGGTGGTTGAGATTAGATTAAGAGGAAAAGCTTTTGGATGGTGTAAATAGATCTATAATATTTTTTTTAAGAAAAAGATAGAATGTTTAATAAGATTTTGTTTCGTATGAGACATGAGTTAAGAAATAGATTTATTTTGTTAGATTACAATGTTGAGTCTATAAGATTTAGTGCTATTTTTTATACTAAGATTTTAGTTAAAGAAGTTATTGGTCTATGTAATAACTTCATTAACAATAAACCATGTAAGAAAAGAAAATCTACAAATAAGATGGTCTTTTTTGACAAATAAAGATTTTGAAGTAGATAGCAAAGATACTTTCATATTTAATTATGAAAACGAACTAGATTAAGCAACTAATGACTAGAGTAAAGGACAAAAAAGTGCAAAAACATTGGCTTATGAAACAACTATAAGACATCATGTGCAAGTGACTAATAAGTCCACTAAAATTGAAATGGAAATCCGTACAATATGATATAATTTGTCTATTTGGGAATTCTTGTTGTTTTTCTAGTATTAAAGAGGCAAATTTTGTTGATTTTATTGGATTTCAGGATTTTAGCTTAAAAGTGAATTACCTTCATACTTATTTTATCAATCATGTGAAGTTTAAAGCAAAAAGATTTAAAACAAGTTATCTTAAACAAAAATTAATCATACTATTATATTTCAATTATTTATTTATTTTGGCATAAAAAGTTTAATTTAATATAGTGAACAAGAGGATAGGTTTTTTTTAAGTGAGAGAGCCTAATGCGGGGTGTGTATCAAGTAATTTCGGACTTAATTATTCTTATAATAATATTTATTTAATCCTAATATTTCCTAAAACTTGTTACCTATTTTTTATTAGGCAAGTGTTTATTGAGAAAATTAGTAATAGCTTAAGAATTTTAATCTATTTTTATTTTATTTTTCTATTTCAATATTATTAGAGTTTTATATTTAAAAAGGTTCTAATAGCCTTTTGATGAAGAGGAAGATTGATGAATAAAAAATGAGTTTTTTTTCTTCTAAAACCTTGTTATGTTTTATTTTTCAATATAAAAAAACCTCATATCCTTTCGTTACACTTTACATCAAAAACTAAACTGCAATTATTAACCATAGAATGAATTTGATATTCCTAATATGTTTTTGGTTAACATATTATCCTGAATAAATTTAATGTAACAATGCCTCTTCTTTTTAGGAAACTAAGCATCAAATAGACTACTCAATAACCAATCTATTGGCTCAAGGGTTGTAAACTCTAATTTTGAGGGACTAACATACTAGTTTTATTCATTTAAGATTATTATACTTAAAATTATGTAATTTTGTATCTAACATATGTACAAGCTAGGTGGAAGCATTATTGAATTAAACTTGTTATGAATAGACATTTTAAGTATGAAAACATAATATTTTACAATTATAAAAGGAGATTATATGATTCTCAAAATAGAAAAGATTTATCCTTCTAGATTATTTTCTATATGCATATATTGGAGCTTTAAATGATCAAGTTTCCTTTATTTAATTCTTGCATTATATTGTAAAATATCTTATGTATTTTATAAGTCAACTATGATGATTACTATTCATATTTGAAAAAAAACTTTTAAGAGGATCATGCATGTTGAACAAGGATATAAAGGTCATATGAAACTAGTTATCAATGAAAACTTTGAGAAAAATACCTCAAGACTTATTGAACATTAAGATTATAAGGAGAGTGAGCCTGTAACTAATAGAGGAGATACCAGGATAAGAAAAGTGTTTTATACACATATCTTAGTAAGATTTTGTGCAATGATTACTTCCACAAAAAGAATAGTGATTGGTACTTAAAGTGTATTTTTATCAAGGTTTTATATCATCATTTTGCACTTGATGTATCAATAACTCCTTAACTAGAACATGTTTTATAATAACATGTCTAATAATATAAGATACCTTTAATTTATGGTAAATATTCATCTTAAATGCAGGCCTATCATATAAATCAAAGGATTGATTGATGAGTTTAACTATTGAAATTGAGAAGACAAAGAGAGGGTTAAGCTTAGAAAAGAGATGCTGGTTCAGTCCAAACTCGAACATCATTCGGTTATTGGAT
>Ga0307510_10005018_pt1 | contig 15675 bp, 8 predicted proteins | sample 12_EM_MG_FD_207224 | JGI IMG/M metagenome (GOLD analysis project Ga0307510, IMG submission 207224) | Populus trichocarpa ectomycorrhiza microbial communities from riparian zone in the Pacific Northwest, United States - 12_EM | ecosystem: Host-associated > Plants > Roots > Unclassified | place...
GACAGCTAACACTCCATGTAGCATTTGAGTCGCCTTCTCAAGATATGTGATAACATGGAAAGTTTTTTCATCTAATGGTGGGAATGTAGTGATTTTAGCGCAACTTTCTATCCAGTCTCAGTCCCGAACTTTACAGACGTTTTACTAGTGAGAGTTGTTGCTGCTCAACAAGGGAAGTATCTGGCTGAGGAATATGTAAAAAATAGATATTCCACATGTGATTTTCTTATAAATCTCTTTAATTTTGATATAAATTGCTTGTTTTTGATCAAATATAAATAATAGATCTAGTTTGAAAGTAAAAAATTGACTTGTAGTTTCCTTACAACCTGTTTAAAAATAAAATCACATGTAAAATCAAATTCAATTCCACATGTGATTTGAACTCAATTGATAATTTATTATAATTTTTATGTTTGGAATAAAACACTAAACCACGTAATTGATTCAATTATACTATGGAAACGACTTGAATTAACAATTTTGCCCACAGATTATTTCTTTTTATTACAAGGATCCTTATACTTACCAATTTCTAACTACAATCCTTGTAATATTTTTATCATCTTTATGATAATTTTCTAGTTTAGCTCTAGCATCCGAGCATTGGACCAGCTTGAAATTTCTTGAAGTGTTAGAAACAAGGCTGAAAACTTGAAATGTTATTGTTGCATCAATAATCGTGTGAGAAATGATTCAAAAATATTAACAGGAGATTTAATGCAGGAGCATACAATACAAGTGAGAATTCAAGTAACAAATTTTAAACTTGGAATCATCTACTCATCACAAAAAAAAAAAAAAAAAAATTAAATGAATGACTAACATAATTTTGATAATGTTAACAACACAATAAAAATACCACAATTCTTAATTCTAATAATTCAAAAAATATCACCATACAAAATAAGTTTTTGATAATTATATAAATAAGTTTGTGGCGACGTTATAAATATTATTTCTAACCTTTATGTTTAACTTGAATGGTTTAATAATATATTATCAACCTATCTTTTTTACCAATCATTCAAATCATAACTCTTCTAGATATGTGAAAAATATTCCAATAAAATTAGGATGATTTACACGTCATTCAATTGCTTTAAAAAGATTTAATCCCTATAATTCCAGTTTTTTTAGTACTTCAATTAATTGAAACAAGGTAAAGAGTTCATCCAAAGCTTGATTGAATATATAGTCAATCACAACATTGAATAAAAATATAACACATGTCTATGATTAATTGCCCTTTGGTGAGAAAATATGGATATTGTCGTCTAGGATTTCTACCAATGTTTCATCGCTTGATTATATATATTCCACGTATCAAAACCCAGAAACTATCAGCAATCTACAGGCAACAAATCTGAACATGAGCACATATAACTAAGACTTAATTACTTGTATTTGGTGACTAATTTTTGAAGGAAGATACTTGCCATTAACAATATAGTGAGTTCTGATCCTGCACATTTTCTCCTTCCTCCAACGAAAGGCATCAAGTTCTTAGAAACAACAAATGAATCAAATTCCTACATTTCATTAAACATTAACAGACGTACGCTGTATGAATAATAATTTGCCTCTTGTATTTAAATTTATTTCATTGTGGAATCACACACCTTCGATCTCCAGGGGTTGAACTCAAGTGGATCCTTGAATGTAGTGGGATTAGAGAACAGACCTGAAGTGTAAAAGTTGTATGAATAATATTACCTTTCACCTATATATCTTGCGATGATCTTCGTAGCAAACCCGGGCGCGATGTTTCCGAACCAAAGTGTTTCATTGATAACCTATAATTTCACAACCAATTAATCAAGTTTCATAAGATTATTGTAATAAATCAAATTCACTTAAAATAGCAGTAAAAATTATGAGATTAGAGAACAGACCTGAAGTTAAAAGTCATTGAGTTATACTCAATCCATGTTAGTGGAGAATCCAGATTTTCTCTCGTATTCAGAATTGCTGCATGCCCAACCTGACAGAGTTAATCAGAAATGTTAAGTTAAATTTATGAAGTTAATCAGTAGGGTTGTTAATATGAGTTTCCTAGACTTACTGTCAACTCCTCTAACACTGAAGGATGATCTCCGATTAACTTCAGGGCTAGTGTTAGTTAGTGCTGCTGAAATCGACTCAAAGCTAGCAAATAAGATTCCAGAGATCAGATTGACAGTAAAAATCCTCTATCAGGAACCTCTCTTTATCCATGTCAACTATGACTTGATCAATGAAATCTCCTTGCCTCGATTCTGCTGGTGCATTCATTCTTCCTTTTAGTGTATTAATTCCTCAAGATGTTCACAGTGCTATCTTCCCGAGTATTGAATATTAATTAAGATGTAAAAATATCAATTTTAATAAGAATTACTATAATAAAACACAGGGTCTCCCCTCTAATTTGTTTTTCTTTATTTTTTAGAAATTGAAATTTATTTTAAATTAAAATCAAAACCATCAAAATAATTCCAAACTAAAATAATTATTTAACTCTTGAAATTGAATAGTGCTAGACAATCTTTTAAAGCCAGAAACAAAACAAAATGCATATGATATCATGCAGCCGAAAACAAGGGGAGGAAAAGGAAGAAAGGTTAGATTAGGCCCAATTCTAGGCACAAGACAGTCCATATCAATAAAAGTGAAGCCTCAGTCTTTGTGTGCTAAATCCAGCCCAGATCTTTCAAATCCTCTTAAACCATCAAAACCCTCTTTCTCTGCCTCTTCTGTGTTAGAAACTCAAAGGTGTGGAGGATCTCTCCCGGGTCTCTCAAACTTCTTCCGCCTCGTAGTTTAGTTAAAAACAGCAAGAAGCTTACAAATCGAGTTGAACAGGTAAAAATCCCTTTACGTTAGATTTCAATTTTTTTTTTTAGGTTTTCAAACTTACATTATTTTTGGGTTCATATTAAATGTTTCGATTTTCGGGTTTTCCCGTCAGTGATTCTGTTGTAGCGTTACAATTTACTATCCGGGCTCTCACTTGTTTTGATTTTAGAGTTTGGATTTTAGCTTAGCCTTTTTATCTGCGTGTAACAGTTTTGGGAACTAATGGGCTTTTGTTACAGAGAAATAAAGTTTTCACAACCAGTCTTGCGAGGGAGTCAGCAGTTTTTGGACTTGAAAAATGTCTATTGGAACAGGACTCGAGTCTCTCGTAGATCGTAAGAAACCTTTTTTATTGCTTCTGGGTTTGATCCTTATATTAGACTAATGTGTGATGCAAGTTGTTTTACTCCCTTTTTGATGTGCTTGTTTAGTTGTTCAGATCTAATGTAAGAGCTGGGGTAGACATTACATTTTTTAATTGTTAACATTTCATAAGCATTGTGTTCCTGCATAAACATTTCAGGTGTAGTATAACAATTGATTTGAGGTAAAACATTTGGTATTGTTGTATGCTCGCAAATTATGCTAAAAAACTTACAAAGCAGTTAGAAATTTAATAAAATGACAGATTATATTATAGAAGCTAACAGCATATGAAACATTATAAAAGAATACTAGCTTCAACTGACCTGGGTCAAAGATGAAAAATAACAAAAGCCATGATAAGAGTTTGAGTCAGCTCATAAGCGGAGGTTTCACAATTTAGAGAGCGACTTAGGGTGTGGCATGGCTTATGAACAACAATGCCTGATGCCTAATGAAGACTATTCTTAAGCCTTGAGGCATATGCCAAAAGCCATGATAAGAGTTTGAGTCAGCTCATAAGCAGAGGTTTCGCAATTTAGAGAGCGACCTAGGGTGTGGCATGGCTTTTGAACAGCAATGCCTAATGAAGACTATTCTTAAGCCTTGAGGCATATGCCAAAAGCCATGATAAGAGTTTGAGTCAGCTCATAAGCAGAGGTTTCACAATTTAGAGAGCGACGTAGGGTGTGGCTTGGCTCATGAACAGCAATGCCTGATGCCTGATGCCTGATGCCTGATGCCTGATGAAGACTATTCTTAAGCCTTGAGGCATATGCCTTGACTTGAGTTGGGTTCATAGCAAGATTTTTGAAACAGTTGTTTTCAGAATGTACTTGTTATTGCTTAATTGGCACACACTTTGTCTATGCATGTGGGGCATATTTTCTTTAATTCTGTGTTCTTCTTATTCTATTGCCATTTTTTCCCTGTGCAGAAACAATTTCAATTATCACAAATGACGGCCGGAATATAGTGGTGCGTTATTATATAGTTCTAATACATGCATGTGATCTTTTGCTATAATATGTTAATTGTAAAGAGGCTCCTTTTGATTTAGGGAGTCTTAAAAGGCTTCGACCAGGCCACAAATATTATCCTTGATGAATCTCACGAGCGTGTTTATTCCACCAAGGTTTGTATCCTTACCTAGCTTCAGATTTCATTTTATTCCTTTGTCCATATGAATCCTAGTGATGAAAGAAGAAAGGAATTTGCTGAAACTTAAAATAATGTGAATTAGTCTTGGTTTAAGCTGGCTAAGCTCAGTGTAGTTTCATACTTTCTTAGGGAATGTTTTAGTAATTTTAACTAATTTTTATTCTAATTACAATATTTAGGTTCCTCTTCTGTGGTTTAATACAGTGCTGAGTAGTTTTTATGCTTTGAAGAGTGAAAGATAGCAAACATCTTTGTTTCCTTTCAGTGCCACTTCAATAATTTGCTCGATTGATTTTGCAGGAAGGTGTTCAACAACTAGTGTTGGGCTTGTACATAATAAGGGGTGACAACATGTAAATCCCATCTTCCATTTCTTTCTTTCCTTCCTTTTTTTTCCATAGTGTTGCTGTATTGGAAAGGCTGATACCATTTCAGTTCCCAACTTTCTACTTCCCACAGTAAGTTCTCTGCTTGTTTGTTTCAGAGGCGTTGTTGGGGAACTTGATGAAGAGCTTGATGCGCACCTTGACTTGTCTAGTCTGAGAGCTCATCCACTCAAGCCTGTCATTCATTGATCTGATATAAGGAAGCTGAATTGTCGCAGAACATATGATGGGTTAAGTACTTGCAAAAGAAAATGTATTGGAAGATTGGTGTGCGGAATGGCCAGTAATTTATTGCTCTAAATGTTACCGTAGCAGAATATCATGTTGTTGTAGAGTTGGGATCAAATTTATTCAGTTTTTACTAGTGCTTATTATTTCTCCTTTGACTCTTCTGATATAACTATTGAATCTGAAGCAATACAGCGCCGGTCCTTTCTTTTTTATATTATTATTACTATTATCATTTGAAATTCTTTCAAAAAATTTTAAGTGCTATATTGTACTCTGTCAAGCATGGGACCTCCATCTTAGAGAGACAGGAAGCTCGGCGTTGTGGAAGTTAATCAAGAGGAACATGAAATCTTAATGCATGCTCCTGCAGGCTCTTTTGACTGGCACGGTTCGTCTTGCTTAAACACCTGAACTTGAACGCACACGTTTGTATTTGGTTTGATATTTTTTCTTGAACTCCATTGCTATATATTGAGCTTCTTATTAACCATCTAAATTGTAATCTCAAATTAACTATTCTTTTCGTTCAAAACCCTTAGCTACACCAAACACAAATCTTCTGATCTCTCTGAGTTGTTTTTCTGAAATTATTTCTTGTTAGCATAAAAGTCCCAACCAAGAGTAACTGCTAATCTCTTGTGCTGTCTTTTATAAACCAAAAAAGTTCTGTATTTTTCTTATAAAAAGAAAGGGGATGATACCTCAATTTAATCCCAATTTTTCTTAACCATTTTCAATTGCATTCCAGACCTATGAATTTTATGATTAGGTTCCAAATGTTTTCTAAGTCTATCAATTGACTCCTTTTGAGAGTTTTTATTTAATAATGCAAGTCTAATGTGCATATTTTATGCACTAAAATGATTTTGATTTGAAGAAAATTTAACCATAAAGTTAAAGAACACTAATATTTTTTTTATGTAATATATATATTGAACGCACTACAATGACATAAATTCGAAGACATTTTGATAAAAATATGGATGAACATTAATAGAAGAAACACCTGGTAGAGATTATTTTTGAACAGTTTGGATCACATTGAAAAAATCTATAAGTTTAGGACTGAATTTGGAATGAAAAATATTGGTATGGGACTGGATTTAGGTTTCCCAAAAAACGACAGGTCATCTCTTACCTGGGACATAAATAGCACTTTAAATTGATGAAGCTGCCCACACTCAATTGCCCTCACTGTTTAACGCTGAAGCTGTGCTGATGGCCAACACCAATCCCTCGCAGCTCCTCCCGTCAGGTCAGCTACATATTTCTTTCTTCTCACTCTTGTTTATTTTCTTGATAACAACTTCAAACAGGAAAAAAAAAGTGGTGATTTTGGTTTTGTTCTCTCTCTCTTGAAAACAGAGCTAATAGACAGGTGCATAGGGTCGAAAATATGGGTGATAATGAAAGGAGACAAGGAGCTTGTCGGTACTCTGAGGGGATTTGATGTCTATGTCAACATGGTCCTTGAAGACGTTACTGAATAGTATGTAGTAATAAACACTATTTCTCTGATTTTCATCGCTGCTTGTTTTTTATTTTCTTGAAATTTTAGGGTTTTAAGCGAGTACATACAAGTATAAATCCACGTACTTTAATTTGAGTGTTTTATTGACTTGGGTTTTTAAGCTGCTCTCTTTTACGAGGACAGGTTATTGGACTAGCTTCTTTGAGACTGCCGGCTTCATTGTTGTTGATTGCTCGTTAATATATTGAGCTAGATATTTATGTGTTGGTGTAAAACTCGGTTATCAAATATTCATTTGCTCTTTACTATTATTATTATTATTTCAAGTTGAAACAAAATCTTGAAACAAAAGTGTATGTGGGGTGGCCATCCATGATATCAAGGGATTGATGTTTTACTTTGGGTAATGTTTATAGCTTGAGGGTGGCTGAGTGATCCAGTTTTATGGTTGTTTTTTTCGTTTTGGCTTTACATATTGTCTGAATTCTCATTATTGCAAATCATTGGGGGAGTTACTTCGTTTGGAGATTAGATTGTTTTCTTTTTGGCAAAGTGACTATATCATCATCCATTATGATCGAATGCTGAAAGATGGTTTTGCTTGTTTCTGCTTCTTTATTGATACGACAGTGAAATCACGGCTGAAGGGCGACGGATTACCAAGCTTGATCAGATATTGCTGAATGGAAATAACATTGCCATTGTAAGTAAATCATACCTATGACGCATCTTTACAAAGCCCATCAGAGATTAGTTCTGTTCATTGTTCATGTGTAAAGCAAATTATGAATTTTTTGGATCTATGTTTGGGGCCATTCGGCAAAACTTTGAACAATATAATCTGTCGATAATCGAGGGCTTTTCTTTGTACTTGTGTCTTATGATTTTATTTTTGATCCGGGTGAGTAATCACCGTGCACTTTTGGGATCCTGGAATAAGGAATCACAATGTCTAGCAGGTGTTTTACTTTTTTTGATGAATGAAGGTTTCATTATCAAATGAGACTGATAGGGTAAAGCCTAATACACGAATAAGTTTTAGAGGCCAAAGCTTGCTACAACTTTAGGTGCTCTCTAAACATCAATTACTGCAAATAGAATGGAAACTCTGATTTCTAATAGCTTTCTGCATAATTACTTCAAGTATGTGTTTTACTTTGTTATGGTCAGATGTGAGAAATATACAGATTAAAGAAAAATCTAGTTCTTTAGATTTGGATCTTTTTCTAATATCTGGTTTGCAATACAGCTGGTTCCTGGTGGTTCCCCTGATCCAGAATGAAAGCAGTGGATGTCTGCATAACTTCATTTTCCTTGTAATGTAATTGAGGCAGATACCTTCTCTGTTTTACCGAGAGGCGCATCTGTTAAGAATTCCATTTCTATCTTTCCATTTTTCTTTAGGAATGTAGTTGAAGTATTATGGTGGATGAAATTATTGTCTTTATTCTAATGATAATACTGGTAGATTCAGAGTTCATTGCCTTTTTCTTTCCTTATCTACTTCTGGATTGCTTGTCTAAGACTAATTCAACTCCAAGTCTAGCTATATTACTAGGATCTAGAATGGTTATCAGAGATGGCAGGAGAAATGGTGAACCAAGGAGATAAGAAACAGGTTGAACACTTGAGGCTGAACTGGAGAGCCCTCCCACTGGTGGATATTCAGAGATTATGATTTTAGAAATCATTGATTGCGATGCCATGATTTTAAGCTATCAGCTTGTTCATGTCAGATTAACTTAGGTCAATATTGATTCATCGCAAAGCTTGGGTTATGGATTGTGCAGATTAACTTGGGTTAATATTTTTTTTTTAAAAAAAAAAAATAATTCAGAGTTTTGATCTGAACGTTAAATATGGTAGATTTTCTTTGGGGCTTCACCCTCCTACTTTTTCCTTGGTTACTTTTAGAGGCTAGCCGAACCTGCACAGCTGATGTTGCACAAGTAGTTCAAGTATCATTGAAGGCAACGGTGGGAGGACTAGTTTATAATGGTCCATAATTAAACAAAAAGAATCACGCAGTGTGAATAGTATAAATCTTATGGCATCGACAAATTTCTGACTTGGATAGTTTCTGAAAAAGCAAACCATTCGAGTGTTTGATCTGAAGGTGAAGAGGTTAAACAACACTGTTCCATATCTTGAAGTGAAGGAATGAGACTTGGAGTAGCAGTAGCACAAAGGTCAGAAGACCGAGAAACTGGGACTTGGAATTGGAATTGCAATCCGAATCCTGACTCGAGATAAGATTTTGGAACCGTGACCGTGAGTGAGCTGTGAGTATGGGCTCAGATGTATTGATAGCCCAATATTAGGACAAGCCTGCATGTCCGTGCTAATGGACTGGATTCTTGAAACGTCTCTGTCTTTTGTTCTCGTATAAGCCTATACATTTATTTAATAATTTATATATATACATGTAGAGTCCGTTCTTCTCTTTGTTCCAATCTGCCGAACCCAAGTCTGCAATTTCATTCAACAGCTAAGGTCAGGTCAACCTCTCTTTCTCACCCTTAATTTATCATTCGTTTTCATTGTTTTCTTTTCTGTGTGTTTTAGGCTCTTGGATTGCTTAACTTTTGATTCCGCCTTTTAATTTTTTTTTATTTGGTTGTTATGGAATTGGAAAACTGGAAAGTCAATATCATTTTGGATCAAATCTTACACTAAAATATTCACACAAGGATGGGCATTTTCTAAACTTGATGTATGTAAAGTGGGAAGTCGTCATGCCCTTTTATTATTTTTCAATAAAAAAGTCCTAGTTTATTGAGAAACATCTTAGGAGTTGGTTTGCTCTTAGTTGTGATGAATAGTTTCTTGCAATATCGTAAATGACAAGGTTTTTGCAATGCTCTCAGTGTGTTGTATTTTTTTTTCTTTTTCTTTTGGTTGGTTATAGGTGTGGAGGGAACCAGGGCTTTGTGGAAAGCAACATGGCAAAGCATCATCCTGATTTGATTATGTGCAGGAAGCAACCTGGAATTGCCATTGGACGACTCTGTGAAAAGGATGATGGGAAATGTGTAATCTGCGACTCCTATGTGCGCCCCTGCACGCTTGTGCGAATCTGTGATGAGTGCAATTATGGATCCTTCCAAGGTCGATGTGTTATTTGTGGAGGAGTGGGAATCTCCGATGCTTACTATTGCAAAGAGTGCACCCAGTTGGAGAAAGATAGGGATGGATGTCCCAAGATCGTCAATTTAGGGAGTGCCAAGACGGATCTGTTCTATGAACGCAAGAAATATGGTTTTAAGAAAAGATGATAAGCAATGGGTTTCACCTGTAGTGTTTTTTTTCTGCCATTGTTCACCAGAATTCGGCGAGCCCAAATGTCACTGCCAGTCATTGTGAAACGCTATTGATCTAATGGACTTGGGTTGTACCATAACAATGTCCAGTATTCTCCTCCTTTTATTGTCTGACTACTTCAAACCCGGTGTTTTATGGTCTAATGAACTTGGATTGTGTGAGATGTGAATTTAGTTTTGGCTACAAACTGTTGGAAGCTTTCATGTATTTTACCTGCTCCTCATTTTCTCGGTTGTTTGAAGGGTAGTCCTTAGAAGTGGCTAGATGAATCGAGATATCCGATGTTGAAAGTTTGATTTTCTCATTGTTGAGGTGAAGACACGCTTTAGCTTTACGGTCTCCCAAAGTAATCGTTGAGGTACCTGATGATAATAGAGGTTTTCTGATGCTTGTCCATTCAGTTATTAAAAAGTTGCTGTAGAACAATTCCATATCCTGCGGTGGAGGAATAGTGAGTACTCTAGGCAGCAGGACTAACACTGATTTCAGGGCCAAACTACTTACCTGTGCCGACTTTCATATCCAAGAGATCTTCTGCTGGCTAACATAAGATGAATGTTTTTTTAAGAATCTTATTCGTGATTAATTTGGTTGGTATTTGGATTGTAAAACATGAGGTAACATTCTGCAGTCGAGCTTCACATTCGAAGCCAACCAATGACCAAAGCAATGATTTTTAAGGTTTGGTTTATAGTATAATGTCCAGTTAATCACTCGTCCATTCAACATGGCCGTCGACAAGCTATTCTGATGTCATTGTTCTGTCCTCTTCAATTTCTGCAAACCACGGGTGATTAGAATCAGTGCCTTCTTCTTTCTCTCTCCATCGTCCAGAATTTACTCTGTGAGCATAGCTATAGAGTGCCCAGAATCTAAAGCAAGGACAGTACAGCAGATGCCCTTTTCGTTTATCCTTTTTCTCCAGGTGCAATTTACTAACCAGCAAATCTTCCAGATGGTTTATCTCTAATCCAAGGTGTTTAGCATCATTTTGTAGCTTCTCACATAGTGCCCGCAACAATCCACAATCACAAGATCACTTTGTTGCATTTCCTGCCTTGATTTGTGTATATATTGTTTGCTTTTTTAGAAAATAAGGGCAAGTTATAATGACAAATAGGGATGAGGAGATTGTTCCATATAAATGGGAGACACTTCATGACTGGAGTGTGAAAACAAGCAAAAATTATAGGAGGAATGCATCATTAGTCGCTAATACAGTTTACAGATGAGAGGAACACAGGCATGAAGAAAATAATTTGTTTTTTAAGCGAATATAAATAGATTAATCAGAGCTAAAAAAGGGTCAAACATAGGCTCATGTACTGCTAGATTTTATATACTTAGATGAAGATTTTAACTTTTTTGTCACACGAAATGAATATTAATTACCACATACTAAAAACACGAAAAATGACTAGTAATAAAAGCTTGTGATTAAGAAGTTTGTTTTTTCTGTAATTTTAGGTTTGAGTCATGTGGTTATTAATATAATGGTCACTAAAGACTTACATGGTCGTTAACTTCAAGCCCGTAAGATTAGTAAAGGTACACGCAAACTAACCCGGATATCCATATTAATAAAAAATATATATATACAAAAACACATTAATTTAAAGATTTCAGTTTTAATTATTACCTTAGCAAGAAGACAGAGAGAGAAAAATTATAGTAATAAGATTTATTATATTCTTTTTATAGAAGGAAAAATATTTATCAAGAAAAGACAAAAACCTAATAATTTCAAAATTTCTAGAATCCTTGAACTCCCTAGTGTTCCTTTCTTAACAAATTGGAAACGACTAGTAGTTTAAATCTTCAAACTCGCCGACAAATCATTACCACAATACCACATTGTATTATTTGGGTGGACATCAATGATAACTCGGTGAGTTTTGTTCTTGGTTTGACTATTTATTTTCGTGGTTTAAAAGTATTATTAATTTTTTTTTCTTTTTTAAATTATTTTTTAATTTTTTAATATTATTTTAATTCATTAATATTAAAAATAAAATTTAAAAAATAAAAAATATTATTTTTATATATTTTCAAATAAAAATATATTTGGAGAAAACCGCTATCATAATACCGTATCAAACGGGCTCTTAGAATCCTAACCTCGTGTCGTGCCTCGATTGTTCTCTTACGAGCCCTTCCAGAAAGACTCCTAGCAAAATTATCGAAAGCTCCTTTCTCCAGGTTTCCCTCTCTCTGCTGAAAGAGAAGCAACAGAGTCTCAAATCGATTCCAGCAGGTACGCGTCTTCCTACTCATCAATGTTCTTACATTTAATTTTTGGTTTATCTAAAGCTTCTTTTGGTGGGTTTTCCGTATCACTCTTGATATTTCAGTATTTGGTGTGCTCGGTTTCGTTAATTTATAAGCTGGTTTGGTACTTATTGGTTTTAATTACAAGCTTGGAGTTTTTGGGTTTCCATAGGAGCAACTTGTCATAATAAAAGAGGATCTTGATGTCATCTTAAGCTTCTTTCTTGAAAAGCTGAGAGTTCCAATCTTCATGTCCTGAATCAAATATTAGCTTGTTCAATTTAATTAGAATGATAGTTTAGTTAGGTTTGAACCTGAAAACTGGCACTAGCTTCACTAGCCTGATAGCTCCTGCAACGGAAAAGCTTGGATCTGCTTTTGTATTTTAAGGTCATAGAATGTAATCTGTTGCTTCTGGTTGTAGCTGATGCTAAAAAGTTAGCATGACTGCTTGAGTATATAGGTATGGGGTCTATTGTTTTAGGATGTCCATTTGAAATTTTATTCATTTTGCTTTTTTATTTTTGATTTAGTTTGCATTTTATATGCCGATATGAGTTGTGGAAATTCTCCGGTTAATCTCAGAACAACGAAAGAGGATGTTTTGTTTGATGCTGTCAGTTTTCTCCCTGTGAATATATAGTTTATTTTTGTTATGAATATGAGGGTGATTTTCGTTTTTACCAAATGCAATATACCCCATGCTTTGACGTCCATTTACATTGTGGTAGTCACAGGTACACGCAGTAACTCTAAGATCTTGAAGAGATCATGGCCAAGCATCATCCTGATTTGATTATGTGCAGGAAGCAGCCAGGAATTGCTATTGGACGCCTTTGTGAGAAGTGTGATGGAAAATGTGTAATCTGCGACTCCTATGTGCGTCCTTGCACACTTGTGCGAGTTTGTGATGAGTGCAACTACGGATCCTTCCAAGGTCGATGTGTTATTTGCGGAGGAGTGGGAATCTCTGATGCCTACTACTGCAAAGAGTGCACTCAGCAGGAAAAGGATAGGGATGGGTGTCCAAAAATTGTTAATTTAGGGAGTGCCAAAACAGATCTGTTCTATGAACGTAAGAAATATGGTTTTAAGAAAAGATGATGAGCAGTGGATGACATCTGTAGTGCCTTTTTTCCTATCTGGTGCCCGCAATCTAAAATGTTGAAACAGTTTTTTAGGTCTTGAGATTGTATCTGCTGATATTACCTCTAGTTGTGTTGAAAACAATATTGATTACTGAAGTGAAGTTGTTTCTTAATGCAATGGACTTGGATTGTATTGGAGCAATGTCTAGTCTTTTGTGATTTCATGAATTTTCGCTTGCTGTTTATAATCTAATTATTAACTTCGACTTATTTCTAAGCATGCTGGCAAATATTTCTGCTCCTCTGTCCTAGCAGTATGTGTAATCGAATTCACTTGTATTAGCTTTTGTTCAAGTTGATAACGTGAACTTCTGTTTTTGGCTCTGAGTTGTGAGTAGTATTATTTTCTTAACTGGACCTCAACGGGTTAATATTATGTTTTTTCTGTAGATTAGGTTGTGTTTATTACGTCCTACTAGTTGTCTTGCCTTCTGTAGACATAAATGTTGCTAGTATTGCCATTACTGTTTGCTTAATATTATCCTCTCAGGTGATCATGTTCAGGGAAGCAGGAGCGTTAGGATATGTAATTTCTGGCCAACTTCGATTAGAATTTAGACTATGACAACTACATTGCTGGTGGCATGAGTCTTTTCTGGATCAAGCTTTTTGGTTGTCTCCCAGCAACATTTACGGTCCTCAATGCCTGTATCATAAACCAGCGAAAAGGCAAGAGCAGGATTGTTGACTGTAAAGGACAGGAATCATTATAGAAACCAAATTTCAACTCCATTTATTTGCTTTGATCGTTGATGCGTCGGCAGAGAGCCTTCTGTTTTTCCTAGTTGTGGAAGTTGAAACTTTTCGTTTTTCACCATTGCTCGTTAATTTTTATGTTTTTTCATTTTAAAAGCGTTGCAGAAAAAATTTAAAAGTTTTTTTATTTATTTTATTTTAAATTAATATTTATTTTTATATTTTTAAATTATTTTAATGCGTTAATTTTAAAAATATTTTTTAAAAAATAAAAAATATTATTTTAATATATTTATAAATAAAAAATATTTTAAAAAACATCTATATACTTAAGATAAAAAAGGACCAGACTGATCAGATGGCAGTCACTGCGAGTGTACTTCTGGTTTTGTGACTGCAATACATGATGGTAGGGCCACTAGTCTTGGCTCTAATCAGATGACGCATTTCTTGCTAGTGGGGCAGAGAGAATTTGATCTTGCACGAATATATTGACCTTGGCACAGAAACATACATCCATTCCGCCATTCACTGTTATACCACCGATGTCATCCCTTCAAGAAATTGCAGAGTGTCATGATTATGAGTGATTAAAAAATTCAAAAAACATTAATTTAATCAAGAAAATTAAAAAAATATTAATAAAAAAAACTGAACCAGTAAAAAAAAACTGATTGAACTGGTTAAAATATTTTAAAAAATATCCGGTTTAATTTTTAGTTTTGATGTGCCTGAACCGGCCAACCCGAACCTAACCAAACTGGTTCGGTTTAAAAATAAAAAAAAATATAAACCAAGTCGCGGGCCGCCTTCTCCCTCCCATTAGCCAACAACCCTAGCAGACCATTTATCATTTCTTTCCCTTTCACATAGATACCCCCTCCCCTCCCATTAATTCTTTGAATACTTTCACAATTTGAAGGGTCCTTTTCATTCACAACTTCCATACTCTCTCTGTCTCTCATCTCTCAACGTAAAGAAAAAGTAACTGATTACAAGTAAAACTTTAATATTTCCTTTCAACATTTGAGTAAAATTTGTTTTCTTCTTTTCCAATCTTCCATGCTTTCTGTCTCTCATCTCTCAAACTTGCCATCTCAGAGGTGAATTGCTAATGATTCTTTCATTGATTTACTTGATTCTCCTTCATGGGTCACGGTATAAAAAGATCCCACATCGATTGCCTGAGAGGGATTATTTCGGGTCTAGAAGCTAAAGAGTGTCCAGAAAAATCAAAGCAGTGATTGCTAAGAACTAATACTGTTTTTTTACAATTATGTTTTCCTTTGCAAGAAGTTGTAACAACGAGAACAACATTGTTGATTCTTAGAGGATGACATCTTGGCATTGCATTTCGGTTTGAACCGGTCTGGAAGGGAAAAAAACCGAACCAAACCGAACCTAAATTAATCAGTTTGAACTGATTTTTTGTTCGGTTCAATTCAAAAACTTTTAAAAAAATTGATTTAGTTATTTATTTTGATCCAAAACCGAACCAAATCGAAAATATTCAGCCCTAATGATCGGGCATGCAATAGAGGGGCTTGTAGTTTTACGCGAATAGTCCAATTCTTGATGACTGTACGTAGATGTGAAATCCTTTTGCGGATGAGAAATGCCTTATTTCTGCTTTTCTTTTCTTTCTTTTTTTGTTTTAACGGTGACGACATTTTTTTTTGGGTTATTTAGTGAAGCCGCCTCCCATGGGATTCTAACATGAGATGATAAACCCCATGCTAACTGAACCAGCACCCTAAAATGCATGTCGGATCTTCTGTTGGACTAAGTCTCACCG
>Ga0307510_10005019_pt1 | contig 15674 bp, 11 predicted proteins | sample 12_EM_MG_FD_207224 | JGI IMG/M metagenome (GOLD analysis project Ga0307510, IMG submission 207224) | Populus trichocarpa ectomycorrhiza microbial communities from riparian zone in the Pacific Northwest, United States - 12_EM | ecosystem: Host-associated > Plants > Roots > Unclassified | place...
TTCGCACACAGAGGAATTCGAGGACGCTGAAGGTTTCAGCGATTTCTTCTCGTCGCTGTTTGGTGGGCGAGGATTCAGCGGTGGCGCCGCCGGCGGCTTTGCGGGCGCCAGTGCCCGTACCGCACGTGATCATCACGCGCGTGTCGATATCGACCTCGAGGAAGCGTACGCGGGGACAACTCGTACACTCGAGCTCAAACGGCCCGATCTAAAGCCAGATGGGACATTGGATTTAAAGACTCACACCGTGAGAGTCACCATCCCTGCTGGAGTCACAGATGGTCAACTGATCCGCCTTGCTGGACAAGGCGAGCAATCAACCAACGGCGGCAAGCCGGGTGATCTGTACCTCGAAGTGCACATGAAGCCGAACCGGCTGTACCAACTGGAAGGCCGTGACGTTACGCTCACTCTGCCGATTGCTCCGTGGGAGAGTGCGCTCGGTGCGACGGTGACAGTCCCGACGTTGGGTGGCGGTGTTGAGATGCGCATTCCGCCCAATTCGCAGTCAGGTCAGAAGATGCGCCTGCGGGGTCGTGGGTTGCCCGGTCAAACACCCGGCGACCAGTTCGTGCAGCTCAAAATCGTGGTGCCACCGGCAAACACACCGGAAGCCAAGGCGGTATTTGAGGAAATGAAGCAGAAGTTGAGCTTCAACCCGCGCGCGGAGCTAGGGGTTTAGTCATGGTGACACCGAACAACGTGCCGGATGTGCGCCTGCTCGGCGACGCGGATTGGATCGCGGTGACAGACGTCTGTCGCCTTTGCCTGATCGATATCACGGAAGTGGTCGAGCTGGTCGAGCTCGGCGTTGTCGCATCGCGTGGTCCGACACCGGGCGAGTGGCTCGTGCCGGCGGCGTCGCTGCCACGACTTCGCATCGCCGGCAGGTTGATACGTGACCTCGGTGTTAACGCGACCGGTGCCGCACTCGCCGTGGAGTTGATTGAGGCGCGCGGGGACCTCGAGCGGCAGGTGCGGCGGCTGGAACGCTTAGTTCACGAGTGAGCCATCACTGCCCAAACGTCTGCCCGCCCTTCTTGAAATAAGCCGCTTCCTCCGGCGTGTTCTCCCGCCCCAGGATCTTGTTCCGGTGCGGAAAACGCCCGAACTGCCGGATGAGCTCGCGATGCTTCGCCGCTGACTGCAACGACACTTCAAACGTCGACCGCAACTCTGCCGGGCTCTCTGCCACGAGTCGCTTGTAAGCTGACACTGATTCGTCCTGAACCTCCGTCGCTTCCGCGTGCTGCAACGGCATATAAAAGAAGAGCCGCTCGACGAGGTTCAGCGCTCCGTCGGCAGCCAACTGCATGCCAGACAGGGTCAGCGCCAGCGCTGCGGGATCGTACGCAAACGCCTGCGGCGTTCCGCGATAGATCTGCCGTGGGAATTGGTCGAGCACAATGATGAGACTGAGGCGGCGGCGTGGACTGTCGGCCCAGCCATCCAGCTCCCCCTGGACCGTACGCTCCACGAGATCCTGGAATTGTGTACGAATAATCTCGTCCTGTTGGGCCACCACCTGGGGGTTCGTTTCAAACCAAAGGTCGCTACGACGTTTGAGTGCGACCGCCTGCGATGCCAGCTCGCCCTGGCCGGGAAGCGGACCCGTCAGCGACTTCCCAAACCAGAACTCACGAACTTTCAGTGCCTCGTCCATGGGGTGCTTTACTCTGTCTTGGCCACGTCAGCCTCGAACAACTCTTCGAGTTGGCTCGCAGCAGCGAGTGAGGTCGCTATGAACTTGGTCTCGTCGTCCTTGACCGCGTACTGCGCGTCAAAGGTTGCCTCGTCATGTTGCCGGAATTTGCGCACCAATGCTTTCGCCGTGCTGGGCGGCTCCCCGAGAGTTTCGAGAACTGCGGTTGCCATCTCCAGGCTCGACACGTAGTTCTCGCGGATGATGTACCGTACTCCGACGTCCTTTAAAGCGAAGGCATGCTGGCGGTTCCGGGCACGCGCGAAGATCTTCAGCCGAGGAAACTGCTCCTTCACGATCTCCGCGGTCCGGACGGAAGCGTCGACGTCGTCGATGGCCAAGACAAAGATCAGTGCGTCTTCGGCGCCTGCCGAGCGGAGCAGGTCCAGGCGCGTGGCATCTCCGTAGTAAATCTTGTTGCCGAATTTCCTTACGAAGTCGACGTGGGTCTGATTGGAGTCGAGTGCCGTGAATTTGATGCGGCGTGCGCTCAGCACGCGGGCGACGATCTGACCGAAGCGCCCGAAACCGGCAATGATCACGCGATTCTCGCCTTCCTCGATCGCATCGAAAGGGCGAGCAGGCTCCGCATCGAAGCGGCTGTGGAACGCGTCGTACAAAATGAGCAGCAATGGCCCGATCATCATGGACAGCGTTACTGAGAGGACCAACAGGTCGGCCAGCTCGGCATCGATGATCCGCTCGCGTGCGGCCAACGTGAACAACACGAACGCGAACTCTCCGCCTGCGGGCAGCGTGAAGCCGAGACGCCAGGATGACGCGGTCGATTGACCCGAGGCTTTGCCCAGCAGTGTGATGGCGATCAGCTTGATCGACAGGAATCCGCCGGTGACGGCGAGTACGCGCAGAGGCATCGATACGAGCAGGCCGAGATTCGCTGCCATGCCGACGGCAACAAAGAACAGCCCGAGCAACAGCCCTTTGAACGGTTCCAGGTCTGCTTCCAGCTCATGTCGGAACTCACTGTCCGCCAGCAGCACGCCCGCTAGAAAGGCACCGAGAGACATGGACAGCCCGACTTCCCGCGCGAGAATTGCGACGGCGATGACCGTGAGCAGTGCCGCGGCGGTAAAAACCTCAGTTACTTTGATCCGTGCCACCACGCGCAATGCTGGCCGTAATAACAGTCTGCCGCCCACGACGATGCCCGCCATGACGCCCAACAACTTGGCGAGCGTGAGTAGACCGTTGCCGTTGGCCACGGGGTCCACGGCATTCGGAGCAATCAAGGGCAACGCAGCAAGCACGGGCAGGACCGCGAGATCCTGAAACAGCAAAATTCCGAACGCGGCACGCCCGTGAGCGCTCTTCAACTGCGCCCGTTCCGCGAGTAACTGAAGAACGAGCGGCGTGGAAGATAAAGAGAGACCGAAGCCCACCAGCAGAGCGGGCGCGAGAGGGAGACCGAGCAGCCATCCGGTCAGGCCCAGCAATACTGCGCACAGAATCACCTGCGCGGAACCCATACCGAAGACTATGCGCCGCATGACCCACAGGCGGGTTGGTTGCAGCTCGAGGCCAATAACGAATAGCAGCAGGACGATGCCGAACTCCGAGAAACTCATGACGCTCTCGACGTCCCGGACGAGGCGGAAGCCCCACGGCCCGATCACCATCCCGGCTGCTACGTATCCCAGGATAGAGCTGAGTTTCAGGAGTCTGAAAATAGAGACTGCGAGTACCGCCGCACCCAGCAGCACCGCACATTGATTGAGGTTGATAGCCATTCGGTCGAATTCTGTCAGGAAATGAAGGGAAGCTTCGACGAAGTTTTTCTCGTTGGCGTCCCCCGGATGGGTAGGGTGGCTTGAGATCCCTGGAGCGGGGCCCCAATCGCAGCGGCTATGTGGCAGGAAAATGATTCGACTGAGACTTCACAGACCCCAGGGATTCCAGGGGCGCCGGATGACGACGCGCTGGATGCTTACTCGCAAGCAGTCGTTGGTGCAGTTGAGCACGTGGGTGCGGCGGTAGTCAGTATCTATGTGGGCGGCGCCGGTGAAGCAGCGCGAGCTCGTGGCGGCGCCGGCTCCGGCGTGGTGGTGACGCCCGATGGTTACGTGTTGACCAACGAACATGTGGTGCAGAACGCTCAGGAAGCACGCGTTGCATTTGTAGACGGTCGCAGCGTGCCGGCAGTTGTGGTTGGCAAGGACCCGTCTACGGATCTGGCGGTGCTACGCGCTCAAGCGGGCGCACTCCCATACGCTCGACTTTCGACCGCGCAGCCCTTACGCGTCGGGCAACTGGTCGTTGCTGTCGGCAATCCGTTTGGGTTTGAGTCAACAGTGTCCGCAGGCGTCGTGAGTGCGCTGGGACGTTCGCTTCGGAGTAGGCACGGCCGCCTCATAGAAGGTGTCGTTCAGCACACGGCGGCGCTAAACCCGGGTAACTCTGGCGGCCCGCTCGTGGATTCGCGTGGGCGAGTTGTCGGTGTGAACACCGCGATTATTGCGATGGCTCAGGGCATCGGCTTCGCTGTGCCAGCCGGAACGGCGCAATGGGTGCTCACGGAGATTCTGACGCAGGGACGTGTTAGACGCGCCTACCTCGGGGTCAGCGTCCGTGACCGAGCGCTAGACACTCGACTGGTGCGGGCACTGGATCTACCCGTAACTCGCGCAGTCGAGATTTTGAGTCGCGATGAGCAGGGACCTGCGGCACAGGCAGAGCTGCACACGGGCGATCTGATCGTTGCGGTGAATGATGCGCCGGTGAACGGGATCGATGCGCTGCATTTACAGCTAAGCCGCTGCCCTGTGGGGACACCGATCACGCTGGACGTGATTCGTCGCACGCAAAGGTTGAAGGTCCGGCTCACTCACCAAGAGCCGAGCTAGTATTCCTTATCGGCGCCGAGTCGGCCCGGCGCTTGCCTCATTCGCAGAGACTCTCCAGGTAGCCTTGCGCCGTGGGCGACAAGCGCTTCCGCGCCAGCGCGCGGGCTTTGGGAGCATCCACGATGTATTCGAGCGGACCCGAGACGAGCATCTCGCGGATGCGCGGACTCTTCGCGGACATGCGTGCCATCTTATTCAACACGGTGAATCCACGATTGATCTTGTCGCGGGAAACGCGGTTCAGCTCGATGGTTCGAGCCAGGTATTGCCCGAAGCGGGCGTAGAGGAAGTAATCGTCATCCCCAACCTGGAAACGGGCTTCAGCAAAGAAGTCGGGGAAATTCTTCTCGAGGTACTGGTTGACGCTCTGAAGACGGGAAGCGGCCTCGCTTCCGGAGGGCCGGCGGGTGACGCTGGCGGAGTCTGTGCGTTTCTTGGTCATTGAGAGTGAAACACCTCCATGGGTCCGAACGACCATCTCTGGACGTTACGGCTGGTACCACACACCGCAACGCGGGCGCATGTTGAGGTACGACGCCCCGTGATGCAATAGGTTCCACAAGAGAATGCGATCAGTTCGGCGCTTTTTTTCCGCCGCGCCCGGGTGCTAGTTTTCCGGCTGCCGGCGAGTGTTGGATTAAGACACTGGCGCGTCGCGGACTAGGTGTCCCTACTAGGCGTCCCCCGGGGAACATACAGTCGCTCCCAATCGACGCGGTGCATCCTGTACAGGACATGCCGCTGCAGTCGATCGCCTGCTGGCAGGTTCGGATGATCGAAGTCGTCCGCGGGATCGCGTGACATGCCGATGCGTTTCATCACGCCAATTGAGCGCTCGTTCAGTGGCGCGGTGAACGCGACGATTTGTTCAAGTGTCAACTTCTCGAAGCCGAAACGCAGCGACGCGGTCGCCGCTTCGGTTGCGTAACCGTTGCCCCAGAATTCCTTGGCGACTCGCCAACCGATTTCAACGCACGGGGTAAAGTGCGCGGTGAAGCGAGGTACAGACAACCCAACGAAGCCAATGACTGGGGCGACCCCGCGGACCTCCACGACCCAAAACCCCCAACCCCGTTCCGCAATCACTTCCTGCGTCCGGCTCACCCAGGCGTCACTTTCGTCACGGGACAGGCAGCGTGGGAAGTGCTCCATCACGAGCGGGTCCGCATTGAGCCGCGCGAAAGCGTCCCGATCGGAGTCGCGCCACTGCCTGAGAAGCAGGCGTTGGGTGGTTAGAAGGTTTGGCGCTATTGAAAGCATGCGGTGCATCGGTATTATCGGGCACATAGAGAAGGTGTAGACAGGCGACCGCCGCGCGGGTACCTCCAGCCTCAGACCCGAGCGATCTTCGACTGCCAGCCCCTGGGTTACCAAATCCAGCTCGGGCTTTCTGACCGCAAGAATTATCTGGATTGAAAGCGCACCGGGACAGCCCTTAGGTCCCGAGGGCGAATTTCGCAATTAAAAATTGCATCGAGGCACGACGATGAGCGCAGCCGACACGGGACTTTATAAAGACGCCTACGAGCGCGATAGCTGTGGTTTTGGCCTGATTGCCAATCTCGACGACCAGCCGAGCCATTGGCTGGTACAGACGGCTATTACTTCCCTCAACCGTTTGACCCATCGTGGTGCAATTGCCGGTGACGGCAAAACGGGTGACGGCTGCGGTCTGCTGCTCAAGAAACCAGAAGGCTTTCTGCGTGCGGTTGCCGCAGAGGCCGGCATTGAGCTGACAGAGCGCTTCGCGTCAGGCCTCGTGTTTCTCAGCCGTGATCCAGGCCTGGCGCAGAACGCCCGCGAAATCCTCGAAGCACAGCTCGTACGACAAGGGCTCGAGCTGGCCGGCTGGCGCAAGCTGCCGATCGACAGCGACGCCTGTGGCGCACAGGCGCTCAAGACGCTTCCGCACATCGAGCAGATCTATGTGAACTGCGAGCTGCCGGACATGGACGAGGCCTCGTTCAACCGGAAGCTGTTCATGGCGCGTCGTCACGCCGAAAAGTCGATTGAAGAGACGGATCCCGGCTTCTATATCCCTAGCCTGTCGGCCACCACTTTTGTCTTCAAAGGCATGGTGATGCCCGAGTTCCTGACGCAGTTCTATCGCGACCTGCAGGACCCGCGGCTCGAGGCGTCGGTAGCCGTCTTCCACCAGCGTTTCTCTACCAACACGCTGCCGCAGTGGCGCCTTGCACACCCGTACCGGTATCTCGCCCACAACGGCGAGATCAACACGGTTCAGGGAAACCGCAACTGGGCGCTAGCGCGCGGCCCCCTGTTCCGCTCTCCGCTGCTGCCCAATCTCGCGGACGTGCAGCCGCTCGTATCGATGACAGGTTCTGATTCGCAGAGCCTGGACAACATGCTCGAAGTGCTGCTGATGGGCGGCCTGGATTCGCTCCATGCCATGCGGCTGCTGGTGCCGCCAGCGTGGCACGGGCTGGATTCCATCGACCCGGATCTGCGCGCGTTCTACGAGTATTACTCCGTCCACATGGAGCCCTGGGACGGCCCGGCGGGAATCGTCCTTACCGACGGTCGCTATGCGGCCTGTACGCTCGATCGCAATGGCCTGCGCCCCGCTCGGTTCGTCATCACCAAGAACCGCTTCCTGACAATTGCGTCGGAGATCGGAGTTTGGGACTACGCGCCTGAGGACGTAGTGCGCAAGGGCAAGCTCGGTCCGGGTGACATGATCGCCCTGGATCTGCAGACCGCGACTCTGCTCGAGTCACGCGATATCGATGAGATTCTCAAGTCGCGCCATCCTTACAAGAACTGGCTGAAGAAGGGCGTGCGGTATCTCGAGAGCGACCTCGTGGATCCGCGGCTGGCCGCGGAGCCGATGGACCGGGAGACGCTCACGCTCTATCAGAAGATGTTCAACGTCAGTTCTGAAGAGCGCGATGAGATCATCCGCGTGCTCGCGGAGGACGAGAGTGAAGCTGTTGGATCGATGGGCGATGACACACCGATGCCGGTGCTGTCTCACAAGATCCGCTCGCTGTATGACTACTTCCGGCAGCAGTTCGCGCAGGTAACCAATCCGCCGATCGATCCCTTGCGCGAGTCGATCGTGATGTCGCTGCAGACTCAGATTGGACCGGAGTGCAACGTCTTCGTGCCTGCTCCCGAGCACGCGCGCCAGATCGTGTTGGGCTCGCCGATTCTGTCGCAGAGAAAGCTGCGCCAGATCCTGGGCCTGAAAGAGGTCTCGCACGAGTTCATCGACCTGCAGTACGACCCCGGCCAGGAAAACCTGAAGGCCGCGATCCACCGCATGTGCAAGCAGGCGGAGAAGGCGGTCCGTGACGGCAAGCTCGTGCTGTTGCTGTCAGATCGGTATCTCGTGAAAGGGAAGATTCCCGCCCACGCGCTGTTGGTCACCGGCGCCGTCAATCATCATCTCGTGCGCAAAGGCCTGCGCTGCAAGTGCAATCTGCTGATCGAGACGGGCACCGCGCGCGATTCACATCATTTCGCCTGCCTGGTCGGCTACGGCGCCACGGCCGTGTATCCGTACATGGCCTACCAGGTTCTGTTCGAGATGATGCGCAAAGGCCGCGTGAAGCTGGATTTCGCCACGCGCCTCGAGTTGGGCCGCAGCTATCGTGCCGGGGTCCGCAAGGGCCTGTTCAAGGTCATGTCGAAGATGGGCATTTCGACCATTGCCAGCTATCGCAGCTCGCAGTTGTTTGAAATCGTGGGCCTGTCCGATGAAGTGGTGAACATGTGCTTCACCGGAACCGAAAGCCGCATTCAGGGTTCGGACTTCGCCGACCTCGAGTCGGATACCGTGAAGCTCGCGGCGCGCGCCTGGAATGCCCGCGAGCCGATGGACCAGGGCGGGCTGTTGAAGTACGTGCACGGTGGTGAGTACCACATGTACAACCCGGATGTCGTGGCGACGCTGCAGGCGGCCGTCATGTCCGGCGACTACGAGCAGTACAAGTCGTTCGCACAGCTCGTCAACCAGCGACCGGCCTCGACACTGCGTGATCTGTTGGGATTGAAGACGAACGGCAAGCCCATCCCGTTGGACGAGGTTGAGCCGCTCGAAGCCGTGTTGGCTCGATTCGACAGCGCCGGCATGTCATTGGGTGCCCTGTCGCCCGAGGCACACGAAGCATTGGCAACCGCCATGAACCGGTTGGGAGCGCGTTCCAACTCGGGCGAGGGTGGTGAGGATCCCGCCCGCTATCGCACCGAGCGCAACTCGAAGATCAAGCAGGTTGCATCGGGCCGCTTCGGCGTGACCCCGGAGTACCTGATCAACGCCGAAGTGCTGCAGATCAAGGTGGCGCAGGGCGCGAAGCCCGGCGAGGGCGGCCAGTTGCCCGGGCACAAGGTGAACGACATGATCGCCTCGCTGCGCTTTGCGCGGCCGGGGGTCGGGCTCATTTCGCCGCCGCCGCACCACGACATCTACTCCATCGAGGATCTCGCGCAGCTCATTTTCGACCTCAAGCAGGTGAACCCGCAGGCACTGGTGTCTGTGAAGCTGGTTGCCGAGCCTGGTGTGGGTACGGTCGCGGCGGGCGTGGCGAAAGCCTATGCGGACCTGATCACCATCTCCGGTTATGACGGTGGCACGGGCGCGAGCCCGCTGTCCTCCATCAAGTACGCCGGCACTCCCTGGGAGTTGGGTCTCGCCGAAACACATCAAACACTGCGGTTGAACGATATGCGTCACCGTGTGCGCCTGCAGACCGATGGCGGGCTCAAGACGGGCCTGGATGTCATCAAGGCGGCCATTATCGGTGCCGAGAGCTTCGGGTTCGGGACCGCGCCGATGGTGGCGCTGGGTTGCAAGTACCTGCGCATCTGTCACCTCAACAACTGCGCCACCGGGGTCGCAACCCAACACAACGTGTTGCGGTCGAAGTTCTTCATCGGCCTGCCGGAAATGGTCATGAACTACTTCCAGTTCGTGGCCCGGGAGGTGCGGGAGATCCTGGCGTCCCTGGGCGTGCGCAGCGTGCAGGATATTATCGGTCGCACCGAGTTCCTGGAGACCCTGGAAGGCCAGACGGAACGGCAGCGCAAGCTGGATCTCAAACCCATTCTGTCGACAGCCGGAATGGCGGCCGATGCGCCCCAATACTGCATCACTCCCTCCAATGCGCCGTTCGACAAAGGCGAGCTCGCCGAGCGCATGGTCCAGGAGATGCTGCCGGCAATCGAAGGCAAGAAGGGCGGCGAGTGGAAGTACGAGGTTCGTAACTACAACCGTTCCATTGGCGCACGTGTGTCCGGTGAGATTGCCAAACGCTGGGGCAACTACGGGATGGAAGACGCGCCCCTGACCGTTCGCCTCAAGGGCAATGTCGGTCAGAGCTTTGGAGTCTGGAATGCCGGCGGGTTGCACCTGCATCTCGAGGGCGATGCCAATGACTACGTGGGCAAGGGAATGGCCGGTGGGAAGATCGTGCTGCGACATTCGCGCGAGGCGCGTTTCGTACACAATGAAACCATCATCATGGGCAACACCTGCCTGTATGGCGCAACGGGCGGACACCTGTTCGCCGCCGGCATCGCGGGTGAACGCTTTGCGGTGCGCAACTCCGGCGCGACGGCTGTCATCGAAGGCGCCGGCGATCACTGTTGTGAATACATGACGGGCGGTGTCGTGTGCGTTCTCGGACGCACCGGTGTCAACTTTGGCGCGGGTTTCACCGGCGGATTTGCGTACGTCCTGGATCTGCAGCGCGATTTCGTCGACCGCTACAATCACGAGTTGATTGACATCAGCCGCATTCATGCGGAATCGATGCAATCGCATCTCCAACATCTCGAAGGCCTGCTCGAGCAGCACTGCGCGGAGACCGGCAGCACCTGGGCGGAAGAGATCCTGAACGATCTGCGGACCTACATTGGCAAGTTCTGGGTGGTGAAACCGAAGGCGGCCTCCATCGACTCGCTCATTGAGAATCTGCGGCGCGCGGCCTGACCAACCCAAGCAACGAGCCCATGGCGGACAAAAACCTACAGTTCCTGGATATCCCGCGCACCGATCCGGCCAAAATCCCGGTCGAGACGCGGATCGCTTCTTTCGGGGAGATCTACGCTCCGTACGACCCCCAGGCGGCCGGCCAGCAGGCCGGTCGTTGCCTGGCCTGCGGTAATCCATTCTGCGAATGGAAATGCCCGGTCCACAACTACATTCCCAACTGGCTGAAGCTCATCCAGGAAGGCAACCTGTTTGAGGCCGCGGAGTTGTCCCACAAGACCAACTCGCTGCCGGAAGTCTGCGGGCGCATCTGTCCGCAGGACCGGTTGTGTGAGGGAGCGTGCACTCTCAATGATGGCCTGGGTGCGGTCACCATCGGGTCCATCGAGAAGTACATCACCGATGAGGCCTTCAAACGTGGCTGGAAGCCGGACATGTCGCATGTCCAGCCGAGCGGTAGGCGCGTGGCTATTGTTGGCGCGGGTCCTGCGGGCCTTGGTTGCGCCGACATCCTGGTTCGCAACGGCGTCACCCCCGTGGTTTTCGATCGCTACTCGCGCATCGGCGGTTTGCTGACCTTCGGTATCCCGCCGTTCAAGCTCGAAAAGCAGATCGTCGAAACGCGTCGTGAAGTCATGGAAGGCATGGGTGTTGAATTCCGGCTCGGCGTGGACATTGGAGCCGACATCGCGTTTGACAGCCTGCTGGAAGAGTACGATGCAGTGTTCCTCGGCATGGGAACCTACACCTACGTGAAGGGCGGCTTCCCTGGCGAGGATCTGCCGGGCGTGCACGAAGCGTTGCCGTACCTCATTTCCAACATCAACCATGAGCTGCGGATCCCGGGCAGTGCGGAGCGCCTGGTCAGCATGCGCGGTAAGCGTGTGGTGGTGCTGGGTGGCGGCGATACGGGAATGGACTGCAATCGCACGGCTGTTCGCCAGGGTGCGGAGTCGGTGACCTGCACTTACCGGCGTGATGAGCACAACATGCCGGGTTCCCGGCGCGACTACAAGAACAGCAAGGAAGAGGGGGTTGAGTTCCTCTTCAATCGCCAGCCTATTGAGATCGTGGGCTCGGACAGTGTCGAAGGGGTGAAGTTGGTGGAGACCCGGCTCGGCAAGCCGGATGCGCGGGGCCGCCGCGTGCCGGAGCCCATTCCGGGTTCAGAACATGTGTTGCCTGCCGATGCGGTGATTATTGCGTTCGGCTTCCTGCCGAGTCCTCCGGCCTGGTTTGAGCAACATGATATCCGCCTGCACAACAATGGACGGGTGCGGGTGTCTGCGGCCCCAACGGTGTCATTCCAAACGACCAACCCGAAGGTGTTTGCCGGTGGGGATATGGTCCGTGGCTCGGACCTCGTGGTTACTGCGGTGTTTGAAGGCCGTGAAGCCGCGAAGGGCATCCTGGGGTACCTGGGCATCGGGTAATAAAAAAGCCCCGCCGTATTGCTACGACGGGGCTTTAAGTGCTTCCCGAATGACCCGGTAGATCGCTGTCAGCTCCGGCCGGGCGCGGGCAAAAATTCGACTCACAGTCGCCCTGTCTGCGCACCGGCGTGTCGCGTCGTCACGAGCATCTATGTTTGCGGCTGAAACGCTGGAGCCGAAACTCCGACCTAATGGCATGGCTGGCGTGTCAATTCACGCGCTGACCGTTTCTGACAACCCCAAAAAGTTCGCGATTGCCGTTACCCGTGCCCGCGTCGATTCCCCGAGTTTTCTTGTTGTATTTCCCTCCTGTTCAGTTGTGCACTCTGCGCATCACCTGCGATGGCGAGCAGTGGCCGAATATCTTGGGCCCAGCCGCTCCAGGGACCTGAAATTCAATAGAATCTGCAGGTTGCGTGGACCGGAAGCCGTTCTCACGAGCTAAAGTGTACGCGCATTGCGCGAATTTTCCATGTCGTATTTAACGGACATCGACATTGGTGTCGACTGGTCTCGATTCGACACACGAGTTGTACCGAGCCGTCACCGAACCAGGTGCACGGTGAATCGAGCGCCGGCGTCTCCTGGAAGACTGTTGGCCTCGGCTTTTCCGTTATGAAACTCCGCAATGAGGCGGACTATGTAAAGTCCCAGCCCGAAGTGGGGGCGGTTGTCGTCGGAATCGCCTTTGCGTGATTGCCACAGCGACTCGAACAGCCGATCGCGGATGGAAGGCGAGAGTGGCGGGCCCGGATTGTCGACTTCGACGACGGCGGACTGCGGCTCCAACCTCACGCGCAAAACGATTTGCGCGCCCATTGGGCTGAAATCGACGGCGTTGTCGACGAGTTTGTCGAGCATCTGCACGATGAGGTCGGGGGCGCCCTCGATCTCCACGGGCTCATCCGGCGTCTCGGTTGCAAACGCGCGCTCCGGGAATGCAATGCGATATGAGTCAGCGGCTGCTTTGACAACGGGGACGAGATCGAAGCGCACGCGCTCGGCGTTGCCGATGGCCTCTTCAACGCGCGTCGCGGCCCCCATGGCGATGAGTATTCCGTTCAGGCGCTCGCTGCCCTGCCGCGCCCTGTCGAGGTATACACGGGCGGAAGTCGAGACGCCTTCCGACTCCAGATTCTCCAGCGACGACCGAACAATCGTGAGTGGTGTGCGAATCTCGTGGGCGAGTTTTCCCGCAAGCGTGCGCAGGTAGCCTGTGTATTCGCTCAGGCGGTGTAGAAGGGTGGAGAATCCACGCGCTACGTCACCCAGTTCGTCGGGGGCATCGGTTTCCGGAAATGTCGTGACGAGCCCTTCCCGAGTCAGCGCCGACTCGCTCGCGGTACGCAGCCGCGACAGTCGTACCGCGAGCGACGCGGCAAAAACGAACGTCGCAATCACGGCGACGGCGCTGATGACCAGCGTCAAATTCAACATATGCGTCAGCGCGCGGTCGCGGAGCACCAGCCACCGGTCCTCGGTCTGCGAGACCTCGAGCGAGCCGATCATCTGCGTGTGCTCGCGATTGTAGATGTCCGCCCTGGAATCAATGACCAGCCGGGTACCGGGTCGGTCCACAAAGCGGCGATAGAACTGAGCGAGAATCCCGCGTTCCGGCCCCAGCGCATTCGGGACCGACAAGGCGTCAGCCTGGGCGAGAAGTCGTCCTTCGGGCGCCGATATCGCGATCCGCAGCCCTGGCTGGCTGAACTGCTTGAGATACAGCGCCAGCTCCGGCGACGCCACGATCAGCCGTCCGACCGTGCGCAGATCATCGCTGCGCAAGGTGCCGTAGCTCACCGGATCCGCACCACGCTGGTTGCGATCGTCAATGAGCACGCCGAAGTGCTCGCCCAACATCGACAGCGGGATTCGCATCTCCAGGCGATAACCCTGGCTGGTGGGTTGCAGAGCCCCGATGATGCGGGTCTCAGTGACGGCGGTGAGTTGGCCGTATTCCCCCGTCTCGATGCGACGGGCCGTGACGGAGCCCGGGCCGTTGGCAGCGATGAAAACCTGGTGCTGACGGCCGTCCTGCCCTTCGAAGCCGATCCAGGTGCGATCCCCGAAGGTGCTGGGGTCCAGGGGGCTCCCACCGGGAGTGTCATACACGAGGTGCTCGTCCTTAACATCGAGCATCACGTACAACATCCGTTCGAAGACGCCGGCCATGAGGCCAAACCGATGTTGGCCGTGGGTGTAGTAGTGCCAGCTAACTTTATTCTGTGGCCATTCCTCTACGTAGCCATCGAGGAAGGGCTGGGATGTGAGAAGTACAGGCCGCAAGTCGTACGGACTGGGCTTCTCGTCTTCCTTGGGCTTCGTACCGTCGTTTGGTTGCGCGTCATCCGGGCTGTACGTGGGCAGCGGCTGGCGATAAAGCAGGTCAGTGCGTCCCTGCAGTGACGCGGCGATTGTTTGTGCAACAGACAGCAGTGAGCTCTGTTCGCCTTCCCGCAGTGCGGTTTCCATCTCGCGCGCATATCGGCAACCAGCCCACGGAAGAACGAGCGTCGCGAGTCCAAGGAGAAGCAGTTTTAAGCGTATCGACATGAACCGGTGAGTGTTCAGTCAACCCAGCGGTAGCCCATGCCGTAAACGGTTTGCACGCCATCGAAATTCGGGTCGATGACTTGAAATTTGCGCCGGACGCGCTTGATGTGAGACGTGATGGTGTTGTCGTCCAGCACGACGTTGGCCGCATCCATCAGTTGTTGGCGATTCTTGACGTGTCCTGGATGACGTGCGAGTGCGTACACGATCCAGAACTCCGTCAGGGACAAGAGTACGACCTGCCCGTTCCACTCCACCTGCATTCTCTCGGAGTCCAGCGTCAGCGATCCGCGTCTGATGATCTGCGTCGCTTCGGAAGGACGTCGCAGCGCATCGACGCGACGGAACAAGGCATTCACTCGCGCGATGAGGTGCGCAAGGCTGAGGTCTTTTGTCAGAAAGTCGTCCGCACCGAGCCGCAGTCCGGATACAGCATCGAGCTCGCTATCCCGGGCCGTGAGAAAAATAATGGGTAGCTCGGCTGAGAGCGCGCGAAGCTGACGGCACAACTCGAAGCCACCCTCCGGCTCATCTTCGAGAGAGATGTCGATGACTGCGAGATCAGGCAGGCGCGCCGTGAAAGCGGTCATCGCTTCTGACCGGTTGGGATACGTCCGGACTACATAGCCCTCGCGTGTGAACGCGGCGGCATAGTTGTCACGGATCGCTGGCTCGTCCTCAACGATGGCAACTGTGCGTTTCATGCCCATAGGCTACAGGGCGGAGGGTGCGCCGTATATGGCACACGCTGTGACCCGCATCCAGTTGCGAAGCGCTGGTTTGGTGCCGGGGGCGGCCTGCCATTTTTCGCCACAATTCTCAGGCGGCCTGACATTTTTCCGCCCCGTGGATGCGCCGGCAATGCGGCGAAATAGCTCCATCGAAGGGATGGAGATCACAGCATGAATGCGCTGGGCCTGAGCCGGAAAGAATGGGTGTTCAACGTGTTGGGGTTGCTGATGCTGTTGGCATTGGGGGTGGTGGGTTGAGCCGTGGGACGGCGCGCCGGTGATGGCACCGGCGCCCGTGTTAGAACGCGTTGATGCCCGTGAGCGCGCGGCCGATGGTCAACTGATGGATGGTCTCGGTGCCCTCGTAGGTGATGACACTCTCGAGGTTGAGCATGTGGCGGATGGGGACATATTCGGCACTGATGCCGGCGCCGCCCAACA
>Ga0307510_10005020_pt1 | contig 15673 bp, 11 predicted proteins | sample 12_EM_MG_FD_207224 | JGI IMG/M metagenome (GOLD analysis project Ga0307510, IMG submission 207224) | Populus trichocarpa ectomycorrhiza microbial communities from riparian zone in the Pacific Northwest, United States - 12_EM | ecosystem: Host-associated > Plants > Roots > Unclassified | place...
AAATAAATTAAAAAAATAATTAAAAAAGACAAAAAGACAAAAAAAACTAAAGGCATCAGCTTTTTCACTGTGGACTGCACTGTGCAGTCCACAGTAAAAAACTTAAAAAGGAAAAGAAAAAAAAAACAAAGGCATACACTATGGGTTATTTTTTTTCCTTGCATAAAAAACATCAAAAAATGCTAAGATCTAAGAGTGTTAGGTCTTTCAGCAAAGATATACCAAGGAGTCTTTGGTCTAGTTGCAATGCTTGACCCAAGAGTAATATTTATAATATAATATTAAACTTACATGACTCAAGTTTAATTGAGTCTAGTTGCAACAGAGGACTCAAGAGCCTTGGATGTGGGTCTGGCTGCAAGGTCGTGTCATAAAAGTGTGATAATTAAATAGATTAATTAAAAAGAAAAAAACAAAGAAAAAAACCAACAGGAAGAAAAAATTAATGAAGAAAAAGAAAAAGAAAAAGAAAATCTGAATTAACTGGGTTAACCCTTCAAACCAGGTTAACTCATCAAACCTGAGATTCGCGTCATGAAAATTTGATAACTAAATAGAAAAAAAAATTTACGGGTTAACCCATAATTAACTGGGTTAACCTGTCAAGTCCGGGAGACGTGTCATGAAAGTCTGATAATTAAATATAAAAAAAATTTAACATTAACAAACTAAACGAAATAAAAAAGTTAATTAAAAAGAGAAAAAAAATTTCGGATTAACTCGTCAAATCAGGTTAACTTGTCAAACTCGAGATCCGTGTCATGAAAGTTTGATAACTAAATAAAATAAAATTTAACATTAACAAACTAAATTAAACAAAAAAAATTCATTAAAAGAAAAAAATACAAAGAAAAAAGCAAAAAAAAAAAGCCATAAAGGCATAAAAAAAGGAAAAGAAAGAAAAAAAAAGCAAAAAAAATAAAAAAAAAGCAGTTTATAATTATAATATAATATTTATTATATTATATTTATAATATATAAGTAAATGAAATTAAAACGCGTGGCTACAATGCTTTCTTCACGTCTTTTAGAGCACTACTTAATTAATAAAAGAAGTATTTATAGGGCTATGTTAATACCACGTGGCAAACACTAGATCACTACCGGGGATCCAATCACTTGGAATCCTCTTGCCATTCACAGACACCTTATTTTACTATACACGGGATGGGATGGTCACACCCACACACATTCCTTTTCTTGTAGATTGCAGGAAGACCGAGCCATCATTCTTTTTTGTGAACGGACGTTTCTCCACGTCACCCAGAAGTAAAAACCTTACTGCCACGTCACCAAAACTTTCTCCTCTCTTCCTCATTACAGACCCTTCTATCCGCTTGCGCTCAAATTTTCCTGCGTGCCAAACGCAAACATTTTCCCGCTGACTTTCTAACCTTTACATTTACATGGAAGTTAAATTGCAGCATAGTAGCTTCTTAAATTCAAGGTGCTCAATTCTTAATTTCATTTTTAACCTTTTTGTTTGTTTGTTTCATCGCAAGTTTCCTTTTTAGAGCTATCAGTCTTAACTCTGTAATTTTAGAGTAGCTAGGGTTTTTGGAATATCTGCTTGTTTGGATGCTAAGAAAATAGGAGAAAATCAATATTCAAAACTAGAATTTCAGTTCCACTTGTGATTGAATTCCGTTAATTATATTGTTTATAATAACTTCATTTTTTTTGCTCTGAACGACTGTAAATGTGCAGTAAACTGCTTCATTGGTTCGATTAAAGTTTCGCGCAACTATTATGGTTCGTGTTGCGTTGAAATTTTAGTTGTGTTTGCTGTTGGGCATGTTAATTAGTTTGTTCATGTAAAAGATACATGCTTGGATTTTATGATTTCGTCTTTATACATGAAAAAAGAACTTGTAGAAGTGCTAATGTCTGGTGTGCTATTGTTTTAACATTAATGTGGTTAGAGCTTATTGTTGAGGTTTCCATTGCAGTTCTTCAAATCCATGCCTTTCACGAAATTCAATTGTTTCTAGTATTTCCTGCAAAAGAGTAGCTCACTTGGATTATCTTCTGATCAATTGGGGCAATTCAAGGAAAAGATACCCCATGAAGCATACGTTGTGGAGGAATGGAAATCATAGTCTTGATTATCAATCAATTGGATATAAGAAACTTAATCTGACACATATGAAGACAAGAAGGACGGGGCACCTTTTTCCCCTAGCATCCGGTGATGATGGTGTTACTGTCAATGGGACTCCTTCTGCAAGTGCCAACAGTGATGTGGAGGATATGAGAGTTCAACTCAACCAGTCGCTACAAGGTGAAGATTCTGGTGATAAACTTGTTCAATCTTTACACGATGCAGCAAGGGTTTTTGAGGTGGCAATTAAAGAACAGGGTTTGCTATCAAAGTTTTCTTGGCTTTCCACGGCCTGGCTTGGTATAGATAGGAACGCATGGGTGAAAACGCTATGCTATCAGGTTTATTTTCATCTCTGGGAAAGTTATTGGATAACATGCATCATCCATACCCCTTTTTACTTTCCTGTTCTACTCTAAGATATGCATGTCTGGTTCATAATATTATGGATGCGAGGAGTTAGCCATTCAATGTTATTGAACATAAATACCTCATCGTTGACTAATGCTAATCCTATGATGTTGCTAGGCTCTGTTCTTGAGAACATTCCAGTAGGGATACATTTTTTTCTTCTTGGTCTGGCTACATCACTTTAACAAGAAGAACAATTGTGATACTTTATCATTGAGGTCAATACTATTGTGCCACTTCCACTCGACCACTCTTAGTTCCTCAAACATGATGTCATTATCACAACCAGTATTTCTGCCACCTCCACAAATTGCGTTGTCACCATTCATAATGTTGATGCCGGAATTGTCTCTTTTATTGACACTCTATAATGCTGCCATAGCCCTCTTCATCTATCATCAAAACCATAATTTGTCCATGGCAGCATTGCAATGGGTACATGTATAGTTAAAATTATTGCTTCTGCTGAGGCCTCAACCACTGCAACCTTTGTTACAACTATGTCAACTACCATCTGATTTCTTTTATAATTACATGTAAAGGCTGAGGTTCTCATATCTGTTCAGCTTTATTATAAACCTATGGAATTACTGTAGTGCCCGTGCCAACTGCCATTTTGATGGCATTAAATAAAAATAAATGTGAGTGATATGTGCTCTTTATTAGATTGTTCATTTTGGTGAAGTGAGTTCCTGTTAAGGTCTTTGGAGTCCATTTTGAGGCCAAGGGATGATGCATTCTGAAATGCCTTAGTCGTCCACTGTTGATTGGGGTCCACTTTTTCTGTATTGGCTTCTTTGTGGGTTTACTGTGATCTTTTGCGCGGACATTTTGTTTGAACTTTTCTTATTCATCTGACTGTGTCTCTGTTCTAGGTAATTGCCTCGAATAAACACCTGGACTAACTTCTTAGTGTATCATTGATCATTGATCAGTGATCTGATATGAATCCTTTGTTCAACTGATAAGATTCCTTCAAGATGTCCAGAGTTGTTATTTTTAATTCTTCATATGCTCCTAATATGTATATTTAGTTTCTCTACAACAAACAATATATCATGCTTATTTTACCCTCACCCTCACCCTCATAGAAACTTTGGTTCTAAATTCTCAAAACATTTTCCCAATTTCTTCCAAAAGGATTCCTACATGCAGTTATTGTTGTCCTTTTCTTCTTCAGTATACTTTTTAGCAGACATATTTGTTGCATTGTTTCTCTGAATGTTCTGAAAATTTAGTTATGTGTATCAGCGCATGTATTAGCTATAAGAGTTGTAGATGTAGTCTTTTGACTGTTGAGTTCTTCACTATTTTAGTCCAGAAAACAATTTAGAACATTTGATGCCATGTATTTCTCAGGCTTCTGTTTGCTCCTTACTACAAGCAGCACATGAGATTTCATCCCGAGGTGATAGTAGAGACAGAGATGTAAATATTTTTGTTCAAAGGAGGTAATGGATATTATTTATTTCAAATTGCCATTTCTTGTTTGGCTGATTCCTATTGAAGCTTCCAGAATTTTACCTAATTTCAGTCCTCTACTTTATTTAAAATTTTTACACCCTTTGTTTTATGCGTTTGATGTGTGTGAAGGATATATACAACAATTAACACTTTTTTGCACATCTTTCACCAACATTTAACACTTTGTACATCTTTCGTTCTTGAAATAAGGACCTGAAACCTCTTTTCTGTTTGAATCATTGGTCATTTTTGGTATTGATATTTCAAAATCACTTGGAGCAGGATACCTTGTCATCCACGGCCAAATTTTACACCTAACTTTGATAAGATTTTACTTTAAACCCATTGGTGAAAACCCGCCCCCATTGTTTCCTGATAGATGCTATTGCTAACCATGTAATCAAACTTTTGGATTTTCAAATTTGGTCCTGTATGCTATAGCTCCTCCTGTCCTTTTCATATTCATTGGAGACCTTTGATTCCATAATTTCCATTTCTGTGTTATTCCAGCCAACATGGATTGTGTAATTTCTGTACTGATCTATCTTCTTTGGTTTCAACATACCTAGACTTTTATATCTGTTTTAACCTTTTTTTTTTCAATGCAGTTTATTACGGCAATCTGCTCCCCTGGAGAGCTTGATCAGAGATAAACTATCTGCCAAACAACCAGAAGCTTATGAATGGTTTTGGTCTAAGCAAGTTCCGATAGTGGTGACTTCTTTTCTTAATTATCTTGAAGAGGACCCACGCTTTACTGCTGCCACTGCTGTGTATGTCATTGTTTCCCTGTTACTGCACGTTGAGGTTTCCAGTAACGATTACAGTATTGATATCCATGTGATAATAAGGTTATTTTGATTTACTTATAGGTTTGGAAAAGGCTTGTCCTCGAGTCCAGGCAATGGAAGTGATGTTTCACTTCTTTTACTGGCACTGACTTGTAATGCTGCAATCATGAAACTTGGCCCCACAAAAGTTTCTTGCCCACAATTCTTTTCCATGATCTCAGATATAACTGGTAGATTGATGGACATGCTGGTTGATTTCATTCCTGTACGCCAAGCTTATCATTCTATAAAGCATATTGGTCTACGCAGAGAATTTCTTGTCCATTTTGGTCCTCGAGCCGTGGCATGCAGAGTACAAAATGATTGTGGTTCAGAAGAGGTGATTTTCTGGATTAATCTTGTACAGAAGCAGCTCCAACGAGCTATAGATAGGGAGAGAATGTGGTCAAGACTAACAACATCTGAAAGTATTGAGGTTAGTGCCAATGGCTTATGTGCAAATTTAGAGTATAACTGGTACTTTTTATCCCTCCAAGTGGTCCCTATTAATTTAGACCACACTCAAGTGTAAAGTGTCAACCATCAGTCTCATGCCCCTATTCAGAAACATATACTGTATTGTGGGAGAAGGATTGAATGGATAAAGAGCTGTTGTTGAATGCAGGTTTTAGAGAAGGATTTGGCTGTATTTGGATTCTTTATTGCCTTAGGAAGAAGTACACAATCTTTTTTATCAGCAAATGGATTTGATATTCTAGATGATCCTATTGAAGGCTTCATCAGGTAGCTCTTTTCTTTCCATTGTTTTAACATTTCTGGACAAAGTTTGGTTTAGACTTCTTTTGCTTGGTCGTCTATCATTTCATGGGCTTTGTTGCAGGTACCTTGTCGGGGGTAGTGTTTTGTACTATCCTCAACTTTCATCCATAAGCTCATATCAGTTGTATGTAGAGGTCAGTCAGCATCACATATACTAACATTACTGTTGAACATTCTGTCTCAATAGTGAATAACATGATTTTCAATTCCATAGGTTGTCTGCGAGGAGCTGGATTGGCTTCCTTTTTATCCAGGCAACATTGGCACCCCAAATCTGTCTCATGGACACAAAAATAAACAGAAGGATCCTCCAAATGCTGAAGCTATCCCTCAAGTATTATACGTCTGCTCCCATTGGATCCAAAGCTTTATTAAATACAGTAAATGGCTAGAGAATCCATCCAATGTTAAGGCAGCAAGGTTTCTTTCCAGGGGGTAATTGAACTTATGTTGCCTTAGTTATTGCAAAACAAAGAGTTATTCTTTGATTTAACAAAATTTTCACTCATTGTTTAGGCACAACAAATTAATCGAGTGCATGGAAGAACTGGGAATGTCTCGGTAAGCTAATGGAAGTAAAACTAACTTTTTATTTGATGTGCACATGATCATGCTCATAAGGCAGAAAATTTGTCCTAATATGAACGGGATTTGTATTCCATGTTTAAAAAATAAAATAAAATGCACTTCAACATGATTAAAAAACTTTAAAATGCTAGGAATGGATGGAAATCTTTTGAAACCAAAACTGATCCTCCATTAAGATTTACTTGGCATTTCAGTTTTAGATGCATTTCTATTGGTTATTGCCAAACAATTTATTGACATTTTGACTTGAGCTATATTTTTGTCAAAGACTTATTTCATTTCATTTTGTTTCGTTTACTTTCATTTGACTCTTCTTAAAAAATGATTCATAGTTGCGGATTGCAATTTACACTTTAAAAGTGTGATGCAGGAGAATGACAGAAAGCAATATCAATTATTCTGTTGAGATAACAGGACCTGCAATTAATTTGACCACTGGCAAAGAGACAGATTCGTTCAATAAGGTTTTTCTCTTTCCTTTAGTTTATTTCAATATGGCCTATTATTCACGTATCATTTTGGAACTTGGAAGGCACAACTTCCCCATATGAACATATTTGTCGCAAGGATCTATTTCCTGTGGCATGGGTCTGAAGAGAGGGAGAGGCTGTGGCTGAAAGGAGGACAAATTAGACAAGGGTAATTTGGTCTAATCAGTGCAATAACATTTATGAGGATGCGGAAACAGCGTCATCCCTGGCATAGTGCTTAAAGTGCAAGATGTACTTGGTTGTTTTGCTTTCTTGTTGGTCGCAGCTTGCTTCTAGAGTTGATATTTAACCTCTATGTGTGGGCTTCCATATAGACCAGCTGTCCCTGTCCCTGTTTCTGTTCTATATGTCAATAGAATAATTGTGCTGTTCATTTGGTGTCAGGCATTGGAGAGTGTTGAAGGAGCTCTTGTGAGACTGGAAAAATTACTTAAAGAGTTGCATGTATCAAGCTCTAATTCTGGGAAAGAGCATTTAAAAGCTGCTTGTTCTGATCTTGAGAAAATAAGGAAACTGAAGAAAGAAGCTGAATTTCTGGAGGCATCTTTCAGAGCAAAAGCGGCTTCGCTTCAGCAGGTATTCTATTAGTTTCACCCTACAGCTTATTAATGACCACTGACTACATTCCATTTGATTCACTGCTGACCTGTACTCCAAAAAAGTGCACTGTAATTCCTTTCTTATCTTTTTTTTTTAAAAGGCAGCTTTGCACGTCTGTGTTTACATGATAGTTATCATCTTTATTAAAATTTGTATATCTTACTGATAATAAATTACTGATTGGATCATCAGGGAGAAGATGAAAGTAGTCTACAAACTTCTATTAGTGAGCAGCAACAGTACTTCAAAGGGAAAGGGAGGAAGAATGCTAATGTGAGGTTAGATAGAAGTAAAAGGTATGAAATTTCGGCTGTAGGTTTAAGCTTTTTCCAACAAGTTTAAGTTTCTTTTTTATGCTATTGTCTGATTTATTTCATGCTCAATAGCAACTCCTTCCTTTTCTTTCTGAGTTGTCAGTAAATTTCAAGGAGCGTGGAACCTCCTTGCGCGCTCTCCAACCAAGAAACCTGGCCCTGATGCTGCAGTTGTAGATGCATCTGTATGCCCTCCCCTCACAATATGTTTTACAATATTAACTGTTTGTGGATGGAGTCTTTTTTAATGCATATTTTTGTAACTACTATGAAAATTCCACTCTCAAAATTGAAGCTAGTTTAAGGATTTTTTCTACTTGAAAGGTTTCTGATTGGAACTAGCTTAGAGGTAGATCCTTGGAAGAAAAACTAAACTCAATGACATATCTTTATTTTGTGAAAGTAATATAAAAGCACTCCTAGTTGGCCATTCGATAAATAGACGACTTAAAGCTGTTTTTATTCTTCTGGTTTCTATGATGTTCTTTGACCTTAGGTTATTCTTGTTGAAGTGCCTCACTCGAAGAAAGGGAAAAATTTAGGTACCGGCAGACATTTTTGTCCTATAGAATGTTATTTGCTAGGTATGTTATTGTGTGGTCCTTTTGAATATAGATTACCACTGTATGGTTCCATAAGCATCATATTTCCCAATTTGGTTCACGGTAAAGGTAATAGTTAGAACTTGGACATTAAATAAATTGACTTGACTAATACATACAATTGGACTGATTTGATTATCAGCAAACAATTAATTGTACATAATGAATGATCTGTAAAAATGAATGGCAGCATAGTCTATTGGTTAGAATTAGATTGTTAATTATCCAATTTTTGAACCACTTGTTGCTTGAAATGTCAATAATTCAAGGCCATCTTTTTACTAGTTAAATGGAGCCGGTTCAAAAGTGTATCCCTTTTTCTAGCTGCTCCCTATTATCAATGCAGTAACTACTAAAACCAGACCAATAAATAAGGGAAACTTTCTGTAGACCTAACTTCATTTTACCATTAGTGGATAAATTTCGATGCACTTCATATCTACCTCCTTTCAGAAAGAAATTATTAATTTATACAACTTGCAAAACTTCAATGGCAACTCTTTCATGAAAACATTGTATAGTATACTTTGATATTCTTCATTGTGCATTCTGGAACCCTAGATCTTGATGTTGACTGGAAGTATACTAAAGGAGAGAGTAGCAACAGTGCTCGACCCAGTCATTAGGACTGTTTAATGTTTAACACTCTTGAATAAGTGATGACTGACAAGACATTCTAAGTTAAAGATTATTATAACATTACATACCCATTTGAGAGAATTTTATCAACTGTGGCATTTTGTTCTCTCCTCTCTCTTGCTAATGTTGTGTTCTTAAGTATATTTTTTCTGTTAGGAGTTAAATTATTTTTTTATTAAAATGAAAGTTATGTAAAGTTGGTTTGGTAAATGCAGGGAGATGCAAATTTTGGGCAAACTACAAGTACGGGTATTGGAGAGTCCGAGTCCAATGAAATTCATCGTTTTGAACTTCTAAGGAATGAGCTCATGGAACTCGAAAAACGGGTCCGGAGAAGCACTGATCAATATGAAAATGAAGAGGTATGTCTCATGCTTTTTAACAGCTCCTATATAACATTTGAATGTTATAATAGTTTTTTCCTCCATGCAATACGTGTCAGTACATATGCCTGAACAATTGTGAAAACATGGAAAAATCTGACAATAATGTGGGAAACAAATTTTGAAACATTGTAAACTGGTTCTGGTCCCACTAAAGTGGGTAAGGACTTTTATGAAGTCTGCTTGCTTGGCTTAATTTTCACCTTCATGGTTGCAAGCCCATAATTTTTATTATTGCTCGGTTTAATTACACTTTAGATATATATGTGGTGTCGATTTTTGACAAAGACATTCTTGTGGTTTTTATTTTGGTAATTAGATCTTTGTGATTTGGACCATTAAGCAGTAGAGGTCTCTTCATCTATCCGTAACCCACTTTATTATTGATTTTGAGTTTTAAATGGAAGATGAGATGCATGTTAGGTTTTTATTGGTTTAAATTTTAGAAATAAGAAAATTAAAAATTTGAAAAAAACAAAAATATTTGTTAAAAATTTGGCCAACTCTTAATTTATTTATGGGTAGATTTTTTCTTTGAATTTTTTTGAAGTTAGATTTTTTTTTCATGATTTATTTTAAAAGGACACAAAAATGATTAAATGTTTTTTGCTAATATTTTATTAATTTATGCTAGATTTGTTATTATTATTTTTTTTGTAATTTTTAATCTTTTAGTTAACTGTTTATTTATCTACCATAAAAAAATACTTTTTTTTTTTTAAAAAAAAGTGTTGGTTTATTTTTTTTATTTCATCAATGAAGGATAAAATTATGGATTTATTGATAAAACATACTCGATTCAATTTATGTATTTTTTTTATATGCATAATCTTTCAATTTAATTTTTCATAAAAGTTTTGATCTAGAGGTTTGAGATTTTATAATTTTTACATAAAATTTACTTTTTCCTAACTTCTTTATTTGCCTTTTGAAAATAAAATAAGGAATTAGCTAGAAAAATAAAAAAATGAAAACAGTCCAAAATAAATTAATAAAAAATTAGCAAAACCATTTTAAATATTTTTTAATTTGAAAAAAATAGAAAAATTATTTCTAGCTATAAATAAATAAAAAGTTAGTAAAGTTTTTAATCAATTTGTTTTTCAATTAGGACCAATAGAAAGTTGACATGTCTCCTAATCCCTTTAAAAGTGAAAATTAACAAAAAATTGAATTGACTATGGATGGAGGGATCTCTGCTGCGTAGTGGACCAAACCATAAAGATCCAATTGCCTAAATTGAAATTAAAAAAATGTCTTTGTCAAAAAATGATACCACAAGTACATCTAGTGCAATTAAATCAATACTGCTCCAAGCAATGACCCTGGAGACCTTTTTTTTAACAGAGAACATAACTTGCCATCTAGATTACTCAGAAATTATTGCCTTTTTTCTCAAATTTATATAATATCAACTAGTTTTATTTACAGTGACCACTGCCATCTATGTATTCTTTACTTTAGTTTTATGCTATGCTATATAATCGCTTAAACTTTGTTTTATTTTCAGGATATTAAGGTTACAGATGGTGATGAGGCTGCAAGTTCTCAATTAATCCAGGTTGAAATGAGTGAAAATGTCATTGAAAAATCAATTGTAAAGCTAAAGGAAACAAGCACGGTATGGCTAGCCCTTTTCATTATTTAGTAATTAATACAGTATTATGTATCTTTCAAGCTCAACATCATTGAGTGGATAAGACTACCTAACGTTCTGTGCTATGATGGTGTTATGTTTTTCCTATGAATTGAATTTTTCTGTTCTTTGCACCTGGCCTTTTGTGATTAAAATTATTTGGTTGGCTTGATGACAGTGGCTATTCAATTGGTTTAGTTAAAGCTACATGAGTAAAGTACAAGTCTTTCCAAGGCCCAAATATATTAACTGAAATAAATACATTGTTTCTGCATGAACATCTATTTGTACCTGTATTGGTTTTTGTGCAGGAATGCTAGGCATGGTGAAACAGATGCAAAATAATGTTTTCATTTCTTTGAATTGTTGAGAAGAAAAAAGAACTGAAGGATTTGAAACTCCCTCCCAGTTAAATCTTTAGTATACATTCTGTGACTACTACATGATGTATGGCATTTTAGGTTTTCAATTTTATAACTCAGCTCCTTGACTGTTTATTTGTCATTTGTAACATATATGGTTAAATATGCACAGGATGTCTTGCAAGGAACTCAGCTTCTAGGTATTGATGTTGCTGCTGCAATGGGGTTTCTTAAAAGGGTCTTGATTGGAGATGAGTTAACAGAGAAAGAAAAAAAAGTTCTCTTGAGAACCCTGACGGATTTGGCATCAGTGGTTCCTATCGGTGTTCTTATGCTTCTTCCAGTAAGTCTCATCATAAAATTATCCTCATCAACAGTGTATTATTTTAGTTCTCATTTACATCCTCTCATTAATCTTCAAATACACACATCTCTTATGTGTCATTACTTCTCATTCATTCATCACGCCAGTGTAGTTTTTCACTTCTCCTTCTGTTGTAGTGCAATTGGTACTGGTAAATGAAATATTGCTTTAGGACAATACAGTTATTTAGAAATACATGACCCTGGTGTTATTTTGAAGGTTTATGGATATATGGAACTTGTATTTGTTTCCATTACAGTTGGATTATTTCTGTGGCAGAGCTTTGTGGATCACCCTTTTTTATTGTCATTCTATTTGAGAAATCCACTTGTCAACCTTCATATATTTAGCAAGTATAGAACCCGACCAAGCTTCTGTATGGTATATATTGATATCGTAAAATGTCAAAAATTGTTACTTCTGGTGCAAGTTAAAAAAAGGGATAGATGCCTAAAAATTTCCAAGCATACAAGAGCTTGGCTAGCTGCAAGTGCACCACTAACTGACCTACAAGTTGGCCAGGTTCACTTCATGTTTATAATCTGACTTGTCATTGGATCTGGGATGATTCTGTGGTTATTTTGATTGCAACTGATTGAAACTGCACCTCCACCACAGCAAAGATATTTTGAAATTTTTTGAGTGCAGGATTATGGGTGTTAATGATACGTGATCCTCAGAATTGGGTTTCTTATACATATGGTAAACTGAATTGCATATTCACAAGAGCTTCAATCCAAATCTGTGATATATTGCATGTTCACAATTTACATCTGTCTGCACTGTTTTTTCCACTGTGACCTGATGTAGAAAGGGTAATTTGTGCATTGTAGGTCACTGCTGTGGGGCATGCAGCAATGTTGGCTGCTATCCAGAGATATGTGCCAGCTTTGGTGCGTTGTTTCTGAGCTAATAACTTCCCTTTTTATGCTCTTCTTTAGATGTCAGATCTCCGGGCTTCTAATTTGTTCATTGGCAGATACCATCCACATATGGAGCAGAAAGGTTGGATCTCCTGAGACAGCTTGAGAAAGTGAAGGAAATGGAAACCAGTGAACTGGATGCCAAAGAAAATGGAGAGATACTATCCTGATCACAAGCAGCCCAGATTATGTACAGCCCGGGCAGTGAAAAAAACCTTCAAGATGAGGTAACTTGGAAATTATGTAATCTGATATCACTTGGTTCTGAATCCCATTGACAGTAAATTAGCATATAGTATTTCATTCCATATGTCTGGTATTCCAGGTAGACACCAATGACTGCAGTCCTGTGGAGTGTCAACCGGAGTGCCTGGCTCACGATGACGAGAAGGGTGACCATCATAGCTGAACTGTGTCAAATGCGTAATGTTTAAGAACTAAACCTTCCTGTCTCCATAATCCATCTCTTTGATTACAGTAGAAATGATTTGGTTATGCACTGGCTCTGGTTCCAGCATTGTGTAGTTTGTCAATGGTTGTCTGTCCATATCACATCGACCTCCCTCATCCCACTTACCATTCCTGCAATTTTTCATATCAAAAAATTGTAACGACATATTACCCGATGTGTACAGTTCCCAGCTGGAAGTGCGCCAAGAATATTTACCTGTAATGTACTGGAGAGTAGCCAAAAAACACGAGTCCTTTCGGGGTTTAAATTTTCAATCCATAACTTCGGTGTTTGTAGAGATTTTTTAAATGCCTCCATCACATTCAACGACACAGTCACTTTACCTTTGTCCTCAAAATAGTAACCCCTGCATACACACACCAAATAGTCAATTTATTCCATGCAGCTTAAATTTATTGTCAGCATTAAATACAGAGACTGCAAAATAGGAGAGAAAATCTCATACATCTTGACAGTTTTATCTTTCATTCCACCAATGCCCGGTGCTGACCACCAGAACATCAGCCCCTTCCCATTTTTTGGAGAACCAGTGTAAGTGGTCGGGCTTAGCCGATGAGTAACCAGGAAAGGCGCCCTGTAATATTCAACTTTGAGATTGTACCAGGAAAGGTGCCCTTGTGTGTTTAGTCATGGGGTTCCCGTATTCTTCATGTATTGAAGACTTGTTGGAAACTCCTTGAGCAAGCATGCACAAGAAAGGCTCCCACTGGTTTCTGCCAACAGAGTCCCCAGCAAACACAATCCCCCCATTTCTGCTTCTTTCTAGAAGTTCACTTGCATTAAATCTGAGAAGAAACGAAAGGGATTTATACGAGGAAATCTCATGTAGAAGCTACAAATTGTCTTCATGTGCATTTGGAACTTTATAAGCCTTGCAGTGATTATTTCTTAGTGGAGCTAATTAATTCCAAAAATAAATTAAATTTATTTTATGTTTTTGTCTTTATTTTCTCAACTAAATACATTTTATTTTTATCTTGAGGAAAATGATTTATAAACAAATTCTTGATAGTGAAATTTCATACAAATTGACGTGTGAATTGATGAATAAGGAAGCATGGATTTCATGAATCTGAACAAGTGCGATGTAAATTGATGGGGTGCAAATTGATCCTAGTTAATACGAAATGTATGGAAAATGATCCTGGTTAACTGTTGTAGGGACATCTGCAGTGATGCTGATAGAGATTGTCTGATGCACTTCACGTCTAATGAAAAGGGCCATAAAGCTTCTGTTTCTCCTAAAACAGTAATCCGCGTAAACTGGTCTAACAAAAAAAAACCCTGAAAGCCTAAGTATAATATTATAGTATTCTCCCGACTTTGTATCCCTGATGATCAATTAGGGTCTCCAATGAATTTTAGCAATCCAATATTGGTAAGGTGTTTACTTTCGTGGAGAATTCAAAAATCCAACATTCAAGGAAGCATCTAATGCATGCAGGCATCTTGAAAGTTTAATGATGAGCTTTCATACCTTGGCAAACCACACCCTTCTGGCTGCCATCGCCAATTCTGATACTTTCTTCCATTTCGAAACACATCGAAAGCCAGGATCAAGAAAGGGACAGCTTTCTGTGTAGGATTGATTCTTGTTACTTTCATCCCGAACCCATCTTCCATGAGAATAATCACAGGCTAAGCGTGATGATTTTTCATTGCTGGATAGGATTTGTGACAAGAAACCAAAACGAAAGACTGATAGTGGATCAAAAGGGCCGAAAAGATCAAAGACAATGAGAAAAGAGGTTGCACACACAAGTTCTCTCTTGATTATGAGAGGAGAGTAAAGAAGTTGGTGTTTTTGGTTTCTGGTGGGCTGTTGATGTGATGATCCATAAGAGATGGAATAACAAGTGTTTTTCCTTTATTATTTAAATTTGAGAGAGAAACAAGGGATATATTGTTGCAGTTGTTAATTAATTGGTAACGAAAGTAGGAGAATTAGGGTTCATGCGATGGTGGATTTGCACTCTTCTTTTTTTAGGAATCTATTTATCTGAGATCATGAAGGATTATAAAGAAGGGCAATCCATCTTTACTACCACTACCACGTTCATTGCATGTCTTAGCCTATTCTTTCTCTCTCTCTCACTCTTTTATATACTAATAATAATGGTAATTGAAAAAAAGGGAATCCCTCCCTCTTTTTAATTTTTTTAATAATAAATAATGATAATGTATTCTGTTATTACTGACTCGTGTCGTGTAATCACCATATTAATTATCGAAATAAAACCAGCATTGAGCTGCTGGACCCAGCCGAGTCAGGTACTCAGATCAGGTAAAAACGACATCGTGTTTATTTTTAAACTGCAGTGTTAGCCATCCTGATCTTCCTTCAACTTGACAAGCAGAGAGAGAGAGAGAGCAGTTGAGTGAGTGTAGAGAAGAAAGAGAGAAAATGAAATGAGTCTGCAAATGTGTAAGATTCGATTTGAAAGAAATAGCTGGTTGAATGGGATAGATATTGGTCCTCACCCTAGTGATTATTTACACAACATAACCTGAAGCCCAATGGTGGAGCTGCTCAACCGAAACACTCCTCTGTTTTTCAACATCTTGGGTCATTTAGTTGTCGGAATCATTTAGCATACGTCTTGTTTATGCATGCTTATGTACTGTTTGAAGTAATGTAATTTTGAAATTGTTAACATTTAGAGGCTTTTGTTAATTTTTTTGGCTTTTCTTTTGGTTAATTTGGAAATTGGTA
>Ga0307510_10005021_pt1 | contig 15673 bp, 7 predicted proteins | sample 12_EM_MG_FD_207224 | JGI IMG/M metagenome (GOLD analysis project Ga0307510, IMG submission 207224) | Populus trichocarpa ectomycorrhiza microbial communities from riparian zone in the Pacific Northwest, United States - 12_EM | ecosystem: Host-associated > Plants > Roots > Unclassified | place...
TTCTTCTTGCTTAAAAAAGCAAAAACTATCTGCATTTCATGCACGGATAACACAAGAAAACGATTGGCACCTTCCAATTTCAATCTGTGGCCTGTTTGGCCACAGCCCGCTCTGCTAAGATTAAAAAAAGGAATTTAAATTTACTGTTCTATTTAAATGTAAAAAGTTTATCTTAGGAATGGAAGTTGTATTTTCCCAGTTCGAACCTTTCTCCTCATTCTGTTGTGTTACAAATAATTACATTGGATGTTGAATGCTGGGATTGCAGTGGATATATGCAGTTTCTAAATTTGGATGTCAAGCAGAAACTAAAATAACACCATCGGAAAAATCTGAAGTTGCAAGACATTGTATCCAGCAGCTTTTCAATTAAAGAAAACCCCACATTCTGAAACTTGACAACATTCAACGCTAAAACTCCCCTCCTCAAGTTACAGAAAACATGAAATCATATCCACCTGAAACACTAACAACTTGAAAGTAACCGGAATAGCATATGGACAACGTCAGCTTGAAATGGTAGGTTTTCTTGAATAAGAGTTCTGCTGTTCGACAGCTAGTCAGATTTAAGATCTTGTGTAGGAACATAGTAGGAACCTCCATTCTGCTCAACACCGTTTTCCACTCCCTTTTTCAACTGAATTGCACAAAAGGGATACGATATTAGCAGGAATTAATGATGCAGAATCCAAGTAGAAGGCATAGCTGTATTCACAATGCTTCACATTGACCTATCTTGAACAATAATTGTATGTGATTGAGAGCATAGATACAAGACATCAAGCAAGTTCCATTGGTCAATCGATATGTTTAAAAAATGAAAAATGCATTTACCTTCCAAAGAAGCTTCTTCTGAAACCGATAGCCCTGATCAAAGAAAGCATTCAAATATCAGTTATCATAATTTCCAGGATTGCATGGTTAGTTGCAAAAAATATCTGCTTACCTTGTCAGTTCCATAAATAAAATCACAGTATGTGAACACCGATGCAAAGTTGCTCTGGCTTTGTCCTCCAACATAATGATGGTAATCATGGTAGTCTGCACCACCATAAAATGGAATATATTTTGTGGGAGTCCAGGGAAAGTCGTATCTGCATAGCAAGACATAAGTTACTCGCATGCCATGTGTTCTCCAATAGTTAAGTTAAAACATCATTGCATAACATATATATCCAGGAGATGAAGAGCAGCACAAGAGTAAATACACGGTTGTTATGCAGCTTATCAACAAAAAACAGAACACATGAAGGAGCCGTATGTATTAATTGGATCTGAAAAAATCATAAAAGACATGAAACATGCTCAATGTGGTTCGAGCTGTAATTAACATAAACATTCCTCAATGCATAACTATTCCTCACTGATAATTGGGAAAAAGGAAGTCCGGGAAATGTCCCAAGCTAAATGTCTATCACAATGAAACAATACATTAATATGTCTAGTATGGACACCTCCCCATTCTTAGTTTGTGGCACAGACCCCAATTTCTGGAAGTATCCTTCCTGTTTCCTTTTTTCTTCCTTCATAAGAGGAAGGAAACAACTGAGTAATATTTTGCATCTATTTAAGCTCCATATGGTTTCCCAAATCTGTATTGAGAAAGGAGTTTGAAAAAAATGGAAAATAAAGGCGGCATCATGATCACTACCGCTTAGCCCCACGCAAGTCATTTCAATGCAAAATGAAGCTATCTATCACTTCGAGCCATCCCAACAGAGAAATCAAAACCATGGCTCCTTGGAGAAGAATGCTCCTCTATTGTAGCACCACTGGATTTTATCTCCATATATCTATTGCATATAGATTTACATGTCTTAAAACCTACACAACAGTAAAATACTACAACGCTTACGAGGAGACTATGTACTTCCCTAACATCAAATTTACTTTCGAACAATTTCAACCTGCGAACCACTCTGCATGATAGCTAGAAAGCAAGCAGCATTTAGCCAAATGTAACAGCAGAAGCACAATATCACTACGCCATAATTGTCATGTGGGCTAACTTCAGGTTGCCTGATCTCCACAAATGACAGGCTCTAATACGACATAGAACTTAGCAATGTTTTATTACTTGCACCATTCATATACCTTTACAAGGAATGCACAGAGCAGTGAGCTTGCATAAATTTTGGGAAAAGTAAATGGCCAAAATCTAAATAGGTGATATTCACTGATCTTACGCCGCTTGTCATGAATAATCTAAGGATAGGAACTAGCATACATCATTTCTTAGCACTAATCACATTATTCATCCATCACCGATGCTATGATTTAAAAATTTACAAAATAATAAAATCAACAAGAAGATGGAATTTGGTACTTTACAGAAGCTCTAGCTTGCTGTGGAGGAAGTGACATGGCCTAACCTCTCCAGAAAAACAATAGCTTCTTTTTGCAAGTTTAGCTTTTCATCTACCGTAATTCTACTAATTGATCAGGTACAAAAGATTGTCGAGTTGTTTATAAATCAATAACAATTCGCTGACTAAACCAAAGAAAAAAAAAGAGAAAGAAAACGGGCCGTGCTGATCCCCACATCAAGAAAAGGTAAGCCACTACTGAAGATACTTGAAATCTCCCGCTATTTTGCAGAAAAGTCTATAATTTAACAGTAAAGCAGCAAGGGAGTTCTAAAGTTGTTATCATTTTGTCACAATCAAGTAAAGCAGAAAAGGGCTCTCAGAAAATAAGAAAAGCATAGCATGCGTACCCGCTGTGCGTCTCAATCGCCTCAATCTGCCGTAAAGCAATCCAAAGCCAAAATGTGATCATGTGCCCAGGAACCATAGCTGGACCAAGAAAAGATGGAATTCCGAGGATCAAAACTTCGGCCCAGTGTGCATATGGGGCAGCAAACCCAATAGGAGCTGTATATTCATGGTGAACTTTGTGGATTTTCTCGTATCCCCATTTACCATGGAGAAATCTGTGGATCCAGTAATTGGTAAAGTCTTCCACCATGAAATACACCACCAACTGTAGAAAGACTTCCCATCCGGAAGGCAATGGCAAACTTGTTCGAATCCCTATCAACTGTGGACATGCAAGTTAAATATGCAACAGCAGAAGCCTTAAATCTCATTTCAAAATTTAACAAAAAGAAAAAAGCAGTCAGCATCACATTCTGAAGAATCAAAAATTAAAACTGATCGCTCAATAAACCAAAATAAAATCAAACATAGTCCCAGAAAATCAATCAAAGGGAAAAACATTCAATACAGATGGCTTTAATTAATAGAAACTCCGCAATAATTACCCGAAAGCAAAATATCAATAATTATCCAAAATTCACATAAATCAACAAAATCTGTGATTTCCATTGGCAACCAATGCCAAAACCCAGCAGATCCCATAGTACAGAATCTACTACAAAGCCAGAGTGCTCATCAAAAATCAATTTAACAAATCAAAACCACACCAACAAATTCTTATAACAGAAGATGCACAAAATTTCCCAAGATAAGAAACAAAAAAGTGCCCAAAAACCAGACTTTAACAATCAAAACCACACGAAATCTCACAAATAAACTCTCATGACAAAAACAAAAAACTGTCTCACCTTGACAGATGGATAAGAAACCAACTGTAAAGGCCCCACGACAAAAAAGAACATAAACATAACATCCTTGTAACACTTGAAAGTCTCAGAAGGAGACAGCTTGACTTTAGGCTGAATCTTGTACTTATCAAACCCACTAGATCGCCATAGACTTATGAAAACCACGGGTAAAGGCACGACAGAGAAGATCAGAAAAAGAAACAAGATGTTATGGCAATAAAGATAATAATCTGACTTTTTTGCAGAGTAATTGAACCATAACGTCTCTGCTACTGTCAGATTCCTTCCTAGCGCCGCCGCTGCCTCGTCCAGGGTGGCGTACGGGAGCATTGCGGCGGCAGAGACTAGATTTTGGTGTGAAAACTGAAAAGGGGTGGTGGAGAGAGAAGGGGGTGGGGGGTGATAGTTGTTAGTTAAAATATGCGGGAATTTTTAAACCGGTTTGAGGACACAAAACAAAAGGGGGGTTGTCTTTATACTGGTGTTCCGAGGGACCACGGTCCAATAATATAATAGTAACAAGTATACTTAGCTTTTGTTTTTGTTTGGAAATGCAGTTGAACGGTGGAAAATTTTAAAATTTATTTTAAAAAAAATTAATATTTTTTGTATTTTTTATTTTTTTAATATATTAATATTAAAAATAAATTTTAAAATAATAAAAAAAAGTATTTTAATACATTTTTAAACAAAAAAAAATTAAAAAAAATAATCTCTATCATTCTTGACATGACCCATCAATACCCAGCATAATTACACTTGGATGCCATTATGTTTTCTGCTCAAAGTAAATCTCAAAGTTCTTGGGTTTTGACTGATTGTTGGCGTGATCTTCTATCGTTGATTATTCTGATGCAACCGAAGGAGCTTAATCATTGGCATGATCCTTTATAGGTTTTCCCTTTTCCCCTCGGTTTGGGCCGCCCTGTCATGTATCATGCTTGGCGACTTATAACTCGTCTTCTTCGTGTCTCTGTTTTGCAAATCGCCATTTTTCTCTTAATTAAGCATTACCCATGTTTTTTAGAGGACAATTAAGCACCACTTTAACAACTTTTCAATGGCTAAAAACTAAGTTCTAACTTCCAGACAGTTAACCCTTTAATTTTGCAAGCACTGATTTTCTTGAGTGATTCCCGTGACATGAAAGAAAGAAATATACTAATTTCTCAATTTTGCTAAGATAGAATGGTTAATTTAATAATTTTAGAAAAAGCATCGTTGTGGATTTGATTGTAGTTTTCGTTGTTATTATTTTAAAAAAGTATTCAATATTTCTTGAATCGAATTTCTTGAACATAAAATCAATCATAAAAATTATTCGTAAACGAAAAGTAAATTTTCAAATGTATCTAAAGATAAAATTTCTCTGTTTGATTATCTACAAGCAAGAAACCTGCATTTACCAATAAGAGCTAGAAATAGTACGCAAGTCTCATTAACAATTTTTTTCTTGAATTTTTTTTTTATAGTATCATTAAAATCAACCCAATAAGTTAATCTTGAAATATTTTGATCTGATTATTTGCCTCCTCTAAATTTTAAATTAAATTCTATAAAAATTTAAAATTATCAGACTCATCATCCTTGAGTCAAGGTGCTGAGTTCAGAAACCTATAGGTCTAGTAAGTTATCAGACTCATCATCCCTGAGTCAAGATACCCCCGGATAGATAAGAGATATTTTTATCTCGATGAGACTAGTTCAAAAATATTTTATCCTAATGAGACATAAATATTTTACGAACAAACCAACATTTTCCTTACAAGAAAAAGAAGCACTTGGAGGGATATAAAAAAAGGAAAAAAAAAGATGATTGAGGGTTTAAATATTTTTCTGTCTCTGTTTTAACAATGACAATTCTATCTTAAAAAAAACCTTTTACTCAAAAGGATAAGTGATTTTTTCCCTGAATCGATTTTAATTTAATCATCAAAGAGTCTTTAAATAAAAAAAAAAGAATTTTTTGTAGGTAACGACGATGATTTACTTTTGCTTTCACCTTAAAATGGTGAGTCAGATTACCAGAACTAGAAAATTAATGATTTTATCTTAGATCTAAGCCTGACCTTCAAGCTCACGAGATAAAAAAAGACCTCATCAACCTAGATATTTTTTAATAGAATATCTACTATGATAAAGATGAATTTATAAATCATTTTAGTTTTTTAATCATTTAACCCAACATATATGAATTTCTCAAAAAACTTTTATAAGATCTATCCTTTTATCGTATATTAGAGAGCACTTTAGGATGCAACATTTTTTTTTTAATAATTTCGAATGTAGGATCTAATGTATTTTAGTTTTACAGTTTATATGATTTATGTACTTCTTATGAAGTTTTTTTCATACCTTTTGTGTGGATTTGTGGTATGAGGTTTTTTATGTCTTTGGTGTGGATTTGTGGTTCTACAAGAGGATTTCCTCAACGATTTTGGTGATTGATGTCTAAATTTATCTATCGAAAAGAATGATAATTATAAGATTTTAAAATAAAAGTGTTATTGTTGGACTTCCGATGTTAAAATATATATATCTCACTCATCCCTTTCTCCTATTGTATAAGTTTATATATATATAAGAAAAACTTGTTTTTTCTCCTGATCTAGCATTGTTTTCAACTTTCTTCGTAATTTTTTTTTTCTTTATTTTTTTAGGTGTTTGTTGATTACATTGAAATCCATTATTCTTTATTTTTCTCTACGAGAATGCTGTTTTAGATTGGGTTCAATTATATATAATGTAAGAAACATTTCTTTTTCTATATCAACAAAGATTTTATTTTTATATTAAAAAAACATTTTAATTTTTTACATTAAAAAACCAATAGTTTTAAAACCCGACCCGACCGGTCGACCCATGACCCAACTGACTCGGGGTTGGAACTGGGCCGGGTTTAAAAAAATAAGAAAAGTAAAAAACCCGAGTGACCCAGTTGACCTGACGGGTTGATCCGGTGACCCGGTTGACCTGGCAAGACTTGACCAAAAACCTGGTTACAATCCATTGACTATATATTTTTTTAACCAAAATAACATCGTTTTGATTTATAAAAAAAATTAAAGTTGGCACGGGTGATCCAAGTAAAAACCATGACCTGGGCAAAACTCATTACCCGAATCTTGAACCGGATGGACCACCTAGCCATGTTTAAAAACTCTAAAAAAACCGGCATGGTCCAGGCACCCACGTGTAGATGTAGAGTACACTTGTTACTGTTATGCAGTAGAGACATGCAAGCAACAAGTAGCATTACAAGTCTATGAGCAACTGGCTGAAAGTGGAGGCGTCAGCATCTCTACTACGACCTTGTCCTCTTCTCCAATCTTGCGAAAAAGAGAACCTTGATAAGCACGGGGTTGAATTGAAAAGGGGTTAATGATATCCCAATTCTCAACTTTTTTTATTTATTTAGTCCACTACTTTCTTTTTTCATAATATCATCTCTTACTCTCTAATTATGCAATCAACTTAATTTGATCCATTGCATGTTTGTAATGTAAAGTATTTTTTAATTAAAAATATATTAAAATAATATTCTTCTTCATATTTTTTATACTAACATATTAAAATTATCAAAAAAATCTAAAAATATTAATTTCATGCTTTTCTAGACAAAAATAATTTAAAAAACACTTTAAAAAATAAAAACCAACACAATATCAATATCATAGATACTTAAACCAACTAGATGATGACACATGTTCATACCAATTTCTAAAAGACATATGGCATGCATCTGTATAATTTAACACAGTCGACAAAATAATCATCAAATGATTACAAGGATAACGAGTGATGTTATTAGAATTAAAGAGTGTTGAGGATGAAAATAAAAAAAAATCAGGAGTCAAAGGTCCGATGCATCAATAACCAAACTTACAAACTTCTTTGTATAAATAAGAGCTGACGGGGCCTTGGACCGGTCCTAGTGTACAAATTGTTGGTTTTACAAAAATATGATTAATCTCGCTGTGGAATGGCATCTAGAGATTTATATCATGTAGGTATATGCACTTGAATTAAGAAGTTGTTTGAAACATTGTCTAAATGATATTTTATGAAAAAAAAATATTTTTTTTATATTTTTAAATTATTTTAATATATTAATACTAAAAATATTATTTTATTATATTTCCGAGTAAAATATATTCATTACCGCACTTTCTTGATCCCGTGCAAATCATTAAGATCTTCAATCACCCATATAAATGGACTAGGTACAAGAAAGCATGAGATATTAAAAAGATCTAAATTAAAATTTCTTCAACGTTTCAATGTATAAAACAAAAGAATCGATAATTTTCTCATTAATTAAAATCAATCATCTTAATTTGTTGAGGAAAATATTATTTGTAAACCGTGTTGAAGATACGATTACTTGTAATTGACTTGATCAGAGAGAATCGGTTTGAAAGCTAGAGAGAAATGCCCAGACTCCAAGTTTCGGGTTACATTATAATAATTAAATCTTATTTTGACCGAATTGAAGAGATAAATCCGATACATAAAACCAAAAATCTTCTTGAATGTATACACAGAAGCTCGAATCATTTTACTGCTTTGCCTTCACGTACGCTAGCTAGCGCCTTCAGATGCGATTGCAAATTTGAATGGTGTGCTTCAATACTTCGAGCTGGAACCTTTTCCTTTTCTTTTTCTTTTTCTTTTTTAACCTGATAGAGGGCATAAGTACTCTTGTTAATTAGACGAGATCATATAGCCGAAGCTTGCTGTCAGTTGAACAATGTGCTGATCTGCGATGTGTCCTGATCACCTCAGCTGCAGAAATCTGGATAAGAGAATCTTGTCTCCATTAACTGTTTCATGTCATATTCAAAGTCATACTTTATGAGTCAGCTTTCGTTTGACTCATCTTTGAGACTCAATGATTGTTTCTTTTGAAACACAAACTCTCTGTGACTCTGTGTGCTTTCCACTTGCGAACTGGACAGTACTTTGTCGAGAGCACGTTGAAGCTATGCTTCCACGATATGTGTTTTTATTTATAATTAATTACCAAATGAGATTTGACATCGCCTGCATCTAAAATTATTAAAAAAATTTAATTTAAAGTAAAAATAATTCAATTTTTTTCTCAAAAACACAATGTCATCACAAAAACAAACTTTGCCTTAATCTCTTGATGCAAGAAAGTTTTGGGGTTCTAATTCTAACAGAAATTAAGAAAGAAAAAGATATTAATTCAAAATTCAATAAACTTAAATTGATTTCCCAAGTGTGTGAACTAAGGCTACTTCCATACGAGGGTCAACACAAAGAATAAGAACTATGACTTAAAACCAATAGCTTGTGTAACATGAGATATTAAAGATATAGCGTAACCTGATATAACCCCCATTGCTTATGCCTATACGCATGCTACGAGCACTGAATTAAATATGTAATAAAAAGGAGAAAAAAATCCAGGTCGAAGTTATAATTAGCAATACGTCCCTACTATAAGCATGCAGGCATGCTTGGAAAGGGAAAACATCCTCTAAAATCTCTCTTTTCAATCATATTCTCGTGCATTACGAATCCTATTGGTTAATTTATCTATTGTTTGACTCCCATCATGTTTAAGAAAGAACAAAATCAAGTTTAGCTCAAGAATGTGATGTAAGAAACGATATTGTTACAAAAAGAGGATAGGAAACATGACATCCTTGGTATGATGATTTTCCATGGCCCATCGGAACTCTGTTGTTTCTTTTCATCATTCATGATATCTTTCATGCCATTGGTTTCACGTTTGTCTTTGAAAGCCATGATCAATTATTATTCGATTCACATGATACATATCCGAGGCTTATGATCTTGAGCAAATTATATATACATGCTAGGTTAATCGATCCAGTAGAGGATAACATCTCTTTAATATTTCTAACCACCTTACAGTTGTATTGATATGTTGAAATATATGGTTTAAATTGGATAATAAGATGATTTGAATTGATCGATCCTTTGATTCAGTACATGAAGTTACTATACACTGTTCCAATTTAGAATAATATTCTGACTTTTTTTTAATAAGCAATAAATTGCATTACAACACCAAAAAAAAAGGGGAAAAAAAAGGGACAATGACGAAATATGCAAATCCCTGGGTTCATCAGTTATTCTAAACCAAGAGAAACTATATAACCAAGACACCACAGTAACAAAAATATGAAGATCGATCAAAAAAAACCTGGAAGATCGATCAAAGACATGCATCGGATTAGATGACAGAAAGGTATATAGTTTGCATCGCCCACAGTACGTATGAGAGAAAGGCATGAAATCTAAATATGAAGAAAATTTAGACGAGATGATGAAAAGCTCATGAAATCTTCATGGCCTATTAGATGATTTATTCATCTAGTTAACCATAACAATCAAATTGGATTAAAAAATAAACTTAATTCCAACAAAATCATCGCTTTAATCACACAGCTAGCAACTCAGCTTCATTTGAATATTTAATTTCAATACATGTGTATAGAAAAATCCGAACACCAAGCCTTTATGATTATAAAGAACCCTTCTAATACCAGTAAGTTTAGGTTTGCTGATATAAGAGCCGTCAACATTCCATTTCAATATATGAAATTCAGGGGAACCATGAAATGAGATCTTTAGCACTTTTATTATTTGTCCAACGAATCAAATTATCATGAAATTAACAAATCAGAGCACAATAACGAAGATAAGAGAATAAAATCTTGATCCACTTATACAGTCTTATTTGAATTAGGAGGAAAATGATATTATTCTCAGGCTGCTTATGATTGAAAAGTAATTTATTTTGAAGAAGTCAAAAGGACAATGAGATTGTGAAAGTTTAGGTTGAATTAGGGGGGAAATGATTATCATTTAATTTAGGTTGGAAAGCATTTTTTTTTAAAAAAAAAATTCTTAGTGTAAATTGAACAGTCAATTACAAAGTTTATCATGTAACATATAAATAGACAGTATTTTACAACTCAAATGCAATATTTAAATATAAATAAAGCCATAACTCCAATAAATTATGACTTAATCATTATTTACCAAGAAAATAAGAATAAAAATTCAAGTTAGGGTGAGAAATAACATAAAACGAAAAAAGAATGAACAATTTTTTTTATGTTCTATACCGATTACCAGAACCTTTGCATACAGATTCATGTTGTATACAGGCAGCTTTCCTTTAAGACCGAATGATTGGGTTTTGAAATAAGACCCTAATGAATATTAAGACAGAAAGGCAATCTAGTTTGCTTTTTCAAAGACCAAGGAAAATCTTGCTGCATTTACAATTTCCTTGAGATCTCACCTACCCAGATACAAAATTTTGATAGACGTGGACCCTGTTTTTTCTTTTCCTTTCTTTTTAATTTGACTTCCTTTATTTGATCTGGGTATTAGCTGTGAACAATTTCTCATTGCTGTTTGATTCCTTCCACCTATATACAGAGCTAGTAGAATATTATAAGAAAGCCTTGCCATGAAACAAAGTCATTGAGTGTTTAGACCAAGAATCGTCACAAATGACAATAAGAAGCACGATCACCATGATTATAAGTTGCTAATTGACTTCGTAATTTTTTTAATCATTAGTTTCTTTCACGCTATAGCACTTCCTAACTAATCAACAAGAAGACTATTTACACGTCATTGGAGATGCCCTTTGATACTCAGCTTGGTCAGTTTTTGAAGAATTTTGGGATGGAGTTCTCGTTAAATTTTGCGTGAATGTCCTCGCAGACACGAATTGCATGCCTAGCATCGGTCTCGATCCTTAAGAAATTAGAATATAAATAATGGATTTTGTGGTAGGTGTTAACAAGATACATGTATAATTTTAAAAACTCCCACCAGATAATTCTGATAAATTAAGGTTTTTCTTTTTATCGGACCTCCAACAATTGGTTCACTGGTCGTTGAACTGATCATAATATCACTGACAATATTCTGACATCATTTACGTGATCCCAAATAATAAAAGCAACTTGTGTAAAAGTTTTCAAGCAGAAAGCCTAGACTAAAGCAAAGCTCGCTTTGAGGGATAGCATCTTCTTTCATCTTTTTCAGTAAAAACAGTTTTGATTTACAGCGAAAGTGCAGAAGGGATCACGTATCAAAATCCAATCATGTGATGGGGTTCATCCATCTCCACTCTGATGCAGTAATTGGGCCTACCTTATTTTGATCAAATGACTTAGTGATGTTGATGATGATGTGATGTGATGTGATGTGATGTGATTTGTGCCGTGCAAATGATTTGGTGCGTGGACTGTGGCAGCACAAAAAGCCTCCATCTTTTACCACGTAGTTGTCGGGTTTGAAGGCATGATTGACCAAGCAGTAGTGCAGAAACTGACTAGCATGCGAGACGAGGCAAAATGGATTGCTATAATTAATGAAAGGTACAGCCATGGCCTCTATGGTGATCATTAACCTTCTTATTTATTTGTCCTCCATTGTTGGGAATACTTGTTTAAAAACACTTGTTGAATGATAATTTTTTAAATTCGTTATGTCCAAATCCTTCTACAGTTATATCAGCGTAAGCGATATATAGCAGCCGAATAAAAACGTAACCGCCATTATCATGAGCAAATTAAAACCAGGAGGGTGCCCTTATTAAACCAAGAAGAAATTGTACGGTAGAACGTCAAAGATATAAACTAATTACGATATAAACTTCAATAGTTATCAAATTTTAATCTGGCAGATTGTGTAATAGAAGACATAGATCCTCTCTAGATTGTTATAGCGCATTCATAGCGTAAAAGTTATTGTTATTTAGACTTGTAAAATTACAATTTGATATCTTTTTTACTTTCTTTAATCCTGTTAATTTTAGATATTTATGTTTCGGTTATTAACTTTATTTTTATTATATTTTAGTTTATAAATATTAAAAATAAAAAGGGAAAGAAAGTCATATTTCTATTATAAATAAAAAAAACAAATCTTAATGTTGATGGAATCATCTTGAATAAGAGTATTCAATTAAAATGGTTTGAATTTCTAATCATGTTAAAAAAGTATTAGAATTTGAATTTTTTTTATTATTCGATTTAATTTTAAGTTTCTAGACTAATTAGAAGGTGTTTTGAGATTATAAATGAAGTTCTTGATGTTTAGTGAAAATAAGTTAAAAATTAAAATTTTTAAATCCAAATATCTCAAACTCAATTTTAAAACCACTAGAAATGATATAAATTTGTTGGAGTGGAAAACACGAACAAACAGTGCGTCCTTCACTTAAGTATTTTTAAAGAAAACCAGGCACACTAGCCTGGGTATTTTTATGAGTCAAGCACACAAGCTTGGTAATGTAGGCCCATGAGCGCTAACCACTCTTGGCCCTCCTCTTCTATTATTTTAAAAACATTTTTATATCTTAAAAAAAATCTCTTTAAATAAATAATTAAAATGATGTTTTAAAATTATTCAAATATCCCATATTTTTTAAACCAAGATTGGATATTTTTACGATTATATTTACATTTTTTTAACAATAATATATGGAACTAATATGCACCATATTTTTTTAAAAAAAAAATATTCATGATAATAAATGAGAATAAAATATACATTTTATTATTTTTTATTGTCATTTTTTTATATATTTCCTTGACTTGATTATTCTTTTGTTTTTTTTTCACACAATGCATAAAAATAATCAAGATATTATTGTTTTTATTTCTTTGTTAAAAGTTAGTTCATAGATCATGATAAGTTTTTAATATGAAAAACCATACTTCTGATCATGAGAAAAAAATCATCCAAATAAAAAAAATAAATGAGTAGAAAAATGGTAGTTTTGGCTAAAAGAAAAATCCATTTTTCCTTCTAAATCTAAATCATTTAATTTTTTTTTAATTCTTTATTTTAATTGCATTATTTTCTTATTAAGAAAAACCTTGTCGTTGATACAAAAATCATAAACTTATCAAATAAGAAAATGCATGAAATGTAATTTTTATTAAAAAAAAATGTTTTTTACTCTTAAACTTAAATTATTAAAATTATTTTGGGTATTTTTTAAAATTACTGAAAAATTAAATAAAAATTAGTTTTGAGAATATCCCGCAGCCTCGTTCAAGAAAAAAATATATTTAATTTCTATAGTGGAAGGCCACTCGAGCTTTCCTGCTAGGGCCCGACCTACAGTAATTGAGCCGGATAGGACTAGCAGGCTAGAAATTCATGCTTAGTCTTGTTTGGGTTGGACTGTCGTACCCATGATCATATCAAACTCGAGAGAGAGAGAGAGAGAGAGAGAGAGAGAGAGAGAGAGGCTTGCTCATCTCAATTATTGGTATCTATTTATTCGTTTCGTAGTTTGTCTTAAGTGTTTGACAAATTGCATGAGAGAGTGTTGTTGATTTCCTGTAGCACTCTGTGGAAGTATTCAAAACCATTTCTATGTTCTTACACTCGAGCGTAACCTAAGCCTTAGACATGGCTGGTGATATAAAACCTATATATCAATCGTCATTGATGCTTAAGATTTTGTAAAATCCCTCTCTATTCGAAAGTTTTTTTTAATAGCAAATGACCTCAAGCAAAGAATATTCACGAGGTGCTGTACCTTCGCTTCCATGTTTTTGCTCCTTTTCCTTCCATACTTTTACTGATATCAATTAATAATTTGTTTTCTGTTTTCTCAGGGCTTGATAACCCTTGTTAGATTTTATAATAGAAAAGAAACGAAATATATAATATCAGAACAGAAACTCGCGTATGTGAGCAAATAAAAACATGATCTGCAGCATTCAACGATCCACTGTCATGCATGTATACGCGTGGGGACAAAGGCCGCCTCGGTTTTTTTTTTACATTTCACATGCACCCTCGTTTTTTAATCTTTTCGTGCATATATATGGCTATCACCATGCATCTGTGCGTGACAATCCACGCCATTTGAATGATAATTCAAGACGGCAAAGCTTTAATAATTCAGTAAGATTAATACCATGCGAATTACGATGTGAAAGGGCATGATCTCGCTGGGGGATTGATTGACGAGTATACTGACTGCGTAAATTGAGAGGCGGGCCTATGTGGAAACTATTGATTTTCATGCTTTCTCTAAAGTGGTTTTAAAACATGAAATAAAGGGGGGTTCCTGTTGCGTCGCTTGCGCATGAGTACAAGCCTGTCTTTTCAAGGTTTGTATTATCACCCGCCACTTGCTAAACAATGTCCAATTACTCTCCAAGATCAATAATTTAACAACAACAACAACTATATATATATATATATATATATATATATATATATATATATATATAGAGAGAGAGAGAGAGAGAGAGAGAGTAAGTAAATATATTTTTATTATTTTTCATGGATCTTGAATTTTATTTTATCCCTCTTTCTCTATTTATTTATTTAAAAAAGATATATAATAACTAATAGAATGTTACTAATTACTTAAAATATACTATAAATTTTTTAAAATTTTACATTATATCAATTTATTTTTATGGAAGGTGTTCTAAATTTCATCATTATTATTTTTGCAATTGTTTTGTAAAGGACCGTGATGGCTATGACACTATCATAATCTTACATTTTATTGACGAATTATTCCATTATTAGTAATTGGATAATGATTCTATCGGCATTATTTTTACTGACCGGTTTATAGATGTCACGACTTTTACTAATGGGTTTATAGACGATTCTTTTGGTACGAAATATTCCATTAGTATCAATTTCTTTTATGGAAGATGATCTTAGTTGTGAAACCTAGATCGATTCAATCTATCACCGTCTCAATATTATATGATCAATGAAGCACCTCGTGTTTTTTTCTTTTTCAAAAATGTTCTCCCTTTGTCTTTTTATTTTCTAAAAATTCTACTTTCCTATTTGTTTTTCTCTAATTTTATTATTTAACATTTAATAATTTTAAAAGGGTTGTCGCAATTTATTTTGAAATTTTTTACGAGATTATTGCAGTCTTAGATAAACATCTTGACTTTTGGTTGATACTCGATTTTTACAAGTGTCTATTTTTGTTATCATATCATTAAATAAAAATTAGTTTAGAAAACAAAAAAATTAAACTCAATGGAGTTAATGATCCTAGTCATGGGTTTTGTGAGTTAAGTTATGAAACCC
>Ga0307510_10005022_pt1 | contig 15673 bp, 12 predicted proteins | sample 12_EM_MG_FD_207224 | JGI IMG/M metagenome (GOLD analysis project Ga0307510, IMG submission 207224) | Populus trichocarpa ectomycorrhiza microbial communities from riparian zone in the Pacific Northwest, United States - 12_EM | ecosystem: Host-associated > Plants > Roots > Unclassified | place...
CAGGACGATGTGAGCGATCGATCCGTGGCGTTGGTGGCGCCCGACCGGGCCTTGCTCGAGCGCCTCCTGCCGGTCGCCCGGCGGATATTCACCGACACCTTCGGGAGCCTTTACGATCCGGAGGACTTCGCGCGTTTCTGCGATGGCGTCTATGGCCCCGGTGGCACCATGTCCGGGGACTTCGCCGATCCGCGCGTGCAGTGGCGTGTGGCGACCGTGCAAGGCGCGCCGATCGGCTATGCCAAGCTTACGCCGCTCAGGGCACCGGCGGTGCGCCCACGCCCCGGCGCGATGGAGCTGCAGCAGATCTATGTCCTGTCGCCGTGGCATGGCACCGGCGTTGCGGAGCGCCTGATGGCGTGGAGCCTTGCGACGGCACGCGCGCAGGGAGCGCCGGAGATCTACCTCACGGTGTTCGACCATAATGAGCGCGCCAAGCGTTTTTATGCGCGCCACGGCTTTGCGGACGTTGGCCACTGCACCTTCCAGCTTGGCGAGCGCATCGATGACGACCGCATCTGGCGGGCACGTCTCGACGGTTGATGGAGGGCGACGGGCGGCCCTGATCGGTCCGCCCGCCGCGGCCCATGCCGGTTCACCAGAAGGGAGATTGATCCGATGAAACTGTATCTCGCGCCAGGCTTCAGCAGTCTTGCCGATCATATCGCCCTGCTGGAGGCCGGACTTTCGTTCGAGATCGAAATGGTGGACATCGAGACGAAGCAGCTCGGCGACGGCGGCTGCTATCGCGACGTCAATCCGAAGGGGCAGGTGCCGGCATTGATGTTCGGTGACGGCCGGGTCCTGACCGAGAATGTGGCGATTCTCGCCTGGGTCGCCGACCAGGCTCCGCATCTCGCACCATCGGGGGATATGGGCCGCTACCAGTTGCTGGAGATGCTCAGCTTCATCGCGAGCGAGATCCACAAGCGCTTTCCGATCTATCTGGCGCTTCCCGAGGAGATGGGAAGACCGATCGCCAGCGACATTGGCCGGTGGTTCGCCTTCGTCGCGCCGCGCCTTGAGCACGGCTATTTGTTCGGCGGGACGTTCAGCGTCGCGGACACCTATCTGTTCGTCATGGCGCGCGGTGCACTTCAGCTGGGATTTCCCCTGGGCGGGCCGTTCGAGGACTATATCGCCCGCATCGAGGCTCGCCCGGCCGTACAGATGGCGTTGAGCCGGGAGGCGGCGGCGCAGCAGCAGGGGGAAGGCAAAGAGGTGCGATGATGGCCGTGGAGGGCTGATGCGGGCGTGTCGCCGCCGCCCCTCGCCGAAACAAAAATCTCCCGGGGCCGCAGGTGCAGCCCCGGGAGCTTATCGATCAGAACTTGGCCGTGACGCCGGAGTAGAAGAAACGACCCATCACATCATACTGGCCGCTGCCGGCACCAAGGCCGGTCGCGTCCAGCGGCGGATGCTTGTTCCCCAGGTTCGTCACGCCGAGGTAGAAGTCGAACCGCCTGCCGGCATCGATGGCGAGCCGGACGTCGTGATACGCCACCGAGGGGTAATATTGGTAGTCGGCGTAATAGGGATCGCTCGGCGGGCTGCCGTTGAGCGAATTGTAGTAGGTGTAATCGCCGACATATTGCGGGCCGAACCAGCGCAGACGGTAACCGATCGTGAAGGGGCCGGTCTTGAAGTCGGCATTGACCGTGAAGCGGTCGACCGGCGTACCAAGATTGCCGCGATCGCGGGTCACATAGCTCGGGGTCGTCGGATCGGTGAAATCGTCACGCTGGATGACATGGGTGTAGTTGCCGCGCAGCGACAGCTTCCCGATACTTCCGAACTGATGATTGTAGGCGATTTCGGCATCGACGCCGCGCGCGCGCAGCAAGCCGAAATTGACGCCCGCCGACAACAGTGACCCTTCGAGCACCTGGAAGGGGATTTCCCCATTGGGGCCGCCGCTCGCGCCAGCACGGGTGAACAGACCGCAGAACTGGTTGTTCAGGCTGGACAGATCATAACATTGGTTGATGATGGTCTGCGCATCGACCGAGGCGATCGCCTGCTTCACCTTGATGTTGTAATAGTCGGCGGTGATCGACAGGCCCGGGATCCAGTGCGGCTGAAGGACGGCGCCGAAGGTATAGGAATCGGACGTTTCGGCCTTCAGATTGGGGTTACCGCCGCTGAGATAACGCAGCGAACTGGAATATTGGTAGTTGTAGCCCGTCGGGCGACCCGCCGCGGCGCAATTGGCCTGGCGGTTGGTCGGGTTGGTCCCCTTTGTGATGTTGTCGGCCGAGCAGGGATCGGTGATCAGTTCATAGTTGGTGCCGGCCGGGGTGTAGAGTTCCCCCAGGTTCGGCGCACGCACCGCGCGGGCATAGCTAGCCCGCAGGGTGAGGTCGGTGAACGGACGCCAGACGGCCGAGCCATTATAGGACCAGACCGTACCGGCCTTGGTGTTGTAGTCCGATACGCGGGCGGCGCCGGTGATGGTGAATTCCTTGATGAAGGGGAGATCCTTCAGCACTGGAATGCGCAACTCGCCATAGGCTTCCTTGACCTCCAGCGCGGGCGCCGAGAAGGTCGGGATCGAGTTGTAGAAGGTGTAGTTTTCCGTGACCAACGGATCCTGATTGTAATAGTTGGTCTCGCGCCGATATTCGCCGCCGATCGAGAAGCCGATCGGGCCGCCGGGCAGCGAGAAGAGCTGCCGCAGATCGCCGGACACGAAGCCGCTGATGTCGAACTGCGTGATCTTGCCGGTCGCGGTGGTGTCCTGGAGCAGATAGTTCTTCTGCGCCTGGGTGAACTGGCCGCCCATGACGTTGATCGGAACGCAGGAAGCGACATCACTTGCAAGCGTTGGCGCCGGATTAGGATCGGTGACACCGCCGAAGCCCAGTGCCGCCGCCGGATCGACCTGCGACCGGCAGACGATCTGCCCGCTGCTGTTGCGGACCGCGTCGTTGGCAAGCAGGAAGTGCTGGATATTCAGATTGCCCTGGATGCTGGTCTGCTCGCGGAACTCGCCATAATTGGCGGACAGTTCGTAACGCCAATTGTCGTTGAACGTCCCGCGGACGCCGCCGACGATGCGGTAGGTGTCGCGGCGCGACACTTCCGTCCGGCTGCCCAGGCCGTCGAGAATCTCGCGGACGTTGAAGGTCGTCGCGCCAGTGATCGGGGTGGTCGGGTTCGGGTTGGCCGTGGTCATATTGGCGATGATGAGCGAGCGCGCCTGATCGGTCAGATAGGGGTTGTCGAGCCGGATCGCCTCACGCGAATCGCCGAACACGCCGCCGGTGATGAAGGCCGGTCCGCTCGCGCCCGACCCGGATGCGGTGGTGTGCGAATAGGTGGCTTCCACGAACGGCTCAAAGGCGTCGCTGATCGCGAAATGACCGATCAGGCTCGCATTGAAGCGATCGAGCCGGGGCTGGAGCTGGAACTGGTCGCCGCTGCGAAAATTGCTGCCGTTGCCGCCGATGAACGAGCCGTTGGGGCCGTAACCCACGCGCTGACCGGTCAGGGGAACGAGGTTGCCGTCGGCGGTGAACTGATAGGGCACGGTATAAGCCACGCCGTTGGGTGCGATGCCGGCGTTCAACAGGCTGTTGCCGCCGAAGCGGACCACGCCGGTTTCGCTGTAGGAGGCGCTGCGCACGTCGTTGTAGAGGATGTTTTCGGGGTTGCCGGGGCTGCCGTTGGGATTGACCTGAACGAAGGCGCTCTGTTGATCGAGATAGGGGCGACCGGCACCGAAATACTGATCCTGGTGCGCATATTCGAGATTGACCGCGATGTTGCCGCGACCGTCGGCGAAATTGCGGCCGCCGAGCAGGCTCACAAACTGCGCGGCGCCGTCACCATAGGTGCTGATGCCGCTCTGCGCGCGTGCTTCGAGACCCTGATAATGGTCCTTGAGGATGAAGTTCACCACGCCGGCGATCGCGTCGGAACCGTAAACGGCGGATTCGCCGCCGGTGACGACATCGACCCGCTCGATCAGGTCGGTCGGGATGGTGTTGGTATCGACCGAGGTGCCCGAATTGAGGATGTCGCCCGCGACGTGGCGGCGGCCATTGACCAGCACCAGCGTGCGCTGGGTGCCGAGATCGCGCAGATCGAGCAGGTTGAGGCCGGCCGTGCCGAGGAAGCGGGTCGAGTTGGACTGGCTGAAGGTAGAGGCGAGCTGCGGCAGCTGGTTGAGCTGATCGCCGATCGAGACCTGGCCCGACTTGAAGAAATCCTCGCCCTGCATGCTGGTGATCGGGTTGGCGGAGACAAGGTTCGGGCGCGCGATGCGCGAGCCGGTTACGACGACGTCGCCGACGTCAGGCTGGGTACTGGCAGCGCCGGCATTTCCCGCCGACGGGGCCGTATCCTGCTGGTTGGTTGTGCCGGGGGCTGTGGAATCGGCTGCCGTGACGGCGCTCGTCTGGGCGAAAGCGGCGACGGGCGCGCCAAACAACGCTCCGCACAATGCGGTAGCGCCAAGTAACTGATGTAGCTTCATGAAATCCTCGGGGAGTTAAGTGGTTCACTTTCTCCCGGGAAATTCACTTCATCCGAAATATCGATCGCAAGCAACTGATATGAGTTAATTCTTATCGTGGATTCGTTGATTCACGGAGGAGCGTTGTGAAAATGTCACATTGGCCGACAGCGCCGCGTTTCGTATATCGACGGCGGGAATTGTACCGCCGCCAATGGCGACATTTTTTTCATGCATCGGTGCTCGCCCCCTCCAAGCAAGGTCCCGTGGGGAGGGAATGTCTTTGCGGCACGTCACGCGCGAGTCCGGCCGCAGCCCCGAATTTGACGCGGGCAGTCAACGCACGATCGACACGCGGTAACTCACGCGGTCATGACCGGGCTTGCCCGGGCCGATTTGCGCCGATCCGAATGCCGGTACCCCCTCACGCCGCCGCGCGCGTACGCCGCGATGCCGGCGTCTCGCCGAACTCGGCCGAGCACCAGCGGGTGAAGGCGCTCTGGTCCGAATAGCCGGCGAGCCGGGCGATGGTGGCGAGCGAATGATGCGGGGTTGCGAGATAGCGCAGCACCAGCTCGCGCCGCGTCTCGTTGAGCAGGGCGGCGAAGCTCCAACCATCCTTCTCGAGCTGCCGCTGCAACGCGCGGGGGTGGCGCCCGAGATTGTCGGCGACGCCGTCGAGCGAGGCCTTGCCGCTGTGGATCAGCAGATAGATCGCGTGACGGACACGATCGACCAGCGCCTCGCGTGGCTCGCCGGTGCGCACCAGGCCAAGCAGCCGCTCGGCGTGGCCGGCCAGTGTCGCGTTGGCCGCGGGGTTCCCGCCATCGAGCGACGAGGAGGGGCATGACAGACCGTTGAAATCGGCGTCGAAGGTGAGGTCGCACTGGAAGAAGCGGCGATAGGCGCTGTCGTCATCGGGCGCGACGCAGGTGAAATGCATCGTCTCGGGCTGCCAGCGCCCTTCCGCGAATTCGTTGAACGCGCGGTAGCCGATCGCGATGGAATATTCGATCCATTGCCGGTCGGCGAAGGCGGGCGCGAAGTGCCAGCGCAGGGTCGCGGTGTCGCCATCGTCGTCGAGCCGCATGTTGACGACGTCGCTGAAGTGGCGCTGGAGGCGGATCGAGGTGTCGATCATCGCGCGCATATCGGCCTGGTATTTGAGCGCCAGGCTGGCCGGCCCCAGGCTGGCGAGCGTGCGGCATTCGGCCATCAGCAGGCCGAACCCCTGACAGCCCGAGAGCGCCGCCGAACGGGCGAACAGTGCGACGACCGCGTGGGCCGGCAGGCGGTTGTCGGGATCGGCGAGCAGCGCGCGATCGATTTCGGCCTCGCGCAGCATGGCGTCGACATCGAGCCCGAGAAAGCGACCGACCTCGGCATAATTGGTCAGCGACACCGCGCGCACGCCGGGCACGCCCTGCCCTGCGGGTGGCAGCGTGAACATGCCGCTATGACACCATCAGCAGCCGCCCGGCATGCTCGCGCGACCGCCATGCGGCCGGCGTCTCGCCGAACTCGGCGGCGAACCAGCGGGTGAACGCGCTCTGGTTCGAATAGCCCGCCAGCTCGGCGATGGCGGTCAGCGAATGATGCGCGCCGGCGAGATAACGCAGCGCCAGTTCGCGGCGCGTCTCGTTGAGCAGGCCGGCAAAGGTCGCGCCCTCGCGGTCGAGCAGGCGCTGCAGCATGCGCGGGTGCAGGCCGAGATTGTCGGCGACGCGATCGACCGTGGCGTGGCCGCCATGGATCAGCAGATGGATGGCGTGGCGTGCCTTTTCGCAGACCGTCGCCTCGGGCATGCTGGTCGGCACGGCGGCGAGCAAGCGTTCGGCATGGCCGGCCATGGCCGCACTGGCCGCGGGATTGGCGAGATCGAGCATCGCCGAGCTGCAGGACAGGCCGTCGAACGCGGCGTCGAATTCGATGCGGCATGGCAGCACGCGGCGATGGTTGCGCAGATCGGCGGGCGCGCGGTGCCTGAAATGGACGCAGTCGGGGTGCCAGCGCCCGCTCGTGACCTCGCTGAGCCAGCGATAGTTCATCGCGACGGCATATTCGGTGGCCTGGGGCTGGGCGAGCGTTGGATCGAGACTGCTATGGAGCAGCGCGACGGCGCCGTCGTCCTCAAGGCGCATGTCGACGATGTCGTTGAGGTGGCGTTGATGGCCGATCAGCGCCACGACCATATCGCGCACGGTGGGTTGGTGCGCGAGCAGCAGGCTGACCGCGCCGAGGCTGGCGAAGGTGCGGCATTCGACCATCCGCAGGGCGAAGCTCTCGCATCCCGAAACCTCGGCCGATTGGGTAAGGAGGTCGATCACGGTTGCCGCGGGCAGGCGATATTCGGGGTCGGCCAGATGGTCGGGATTGATCTTCGCGCGCCGCAACATGCCGAAGGGGTCGAGCCCGACGAAGCGGGCGACCGCGACATAGTTGCTGAGCGACACCGCTCGCACCGTGGGCACCCGCTACCTCCCCTATCGCGTGCCCGGCGGCGGCGCCCGATCCGTCCGCCGGTACTTCCTGTCATGAACTGTAAAGGCTCTGTCGCGATCCGTAAATGCATCGCCACGCGCCGGCGTGTACCGCCTAGGCAACAGAAGTCGTCGTAATGGTGGGGGAGCATGTCCAGCAAAAGTATGTACCACGTACAATACGAGAAGTGTGGCTGCAGCTATTCGCGACCGAACGAAGCGCGCCCGATCAATGAAAATGCTCTTGGGGCAAGATGATGACTATGGACCATTTATCGAATTTGCCGACGGTGTCGGCGGCCGATCTGGTGCGCCATTTCGGTGACTGGCAGGACCAGGCGCGGGTCAAGCCGATCGTGGTGACGCGACACGGAAAGAGCACGCATGCGCTGCTCGCCTATGAACAATATGAGGCGCTTTCCGGCGATGTCGCCGCCGGGCCGAGCGAAATCGACCGGTGCAAGATCGCGCTGTTCGACGAATCGATCACCGCGACGTTCATCCTGAGCGACACCCTGGAGATATTGGCGGCGAACCGCGCCGCCGCCACCATGAGCCGGCGCGAGGTCGACGCGCTGATCGGCCTGCCCTTTGCGGCGGTGTTTCCCGAAGCCGGCAACGACTTGCTCCACCGCTATGTCCGTCGCACCGCGGCGGCGGGTGAGCACATGTCGGCCGACGCGATCATCGCGGGCAGCGGCCGCTGGGTCCACTTCAAGACCTATCAGTCCGAGACCGGCGTCATGGTCACCTTGCGGGATACCACCGACGAAATCACCGAACGACACAATGCGGATGTCAAAGGCGCCATGATCGCCGCGCTGGAGTGCGATGGCGGGATCGGTCACGCGCAAATCTCGTTGCGCGAGATGGTCGACAAAGCAAGCCCGGCGCTGATCGATATGCTCGGCATTTCGGAAGAGGCTTTTCGCCGTGTGAAGTTTTCGACCGTCATTTCGTCACACGGGCGCGTGGCATTCTGCGATGCGCTTGAGCGCGTCTTCACCGGTCACGGGCCGCAGAGGGTCGAAACAAGCCTTGTCGACCGCGATAGCCGGCAAATTCCCGTCTGCCTTTCGATCGTGGAACTGCGCGGCGATTATACCTGGGAAGGCGCCATCGTGCTGGTTACCCGACTTCGGTCGTAGCCTGCGTCGGCGGCGCGGCATATCGCTTGCGCGTGATCGCGACACCTATTAGCCCATGTGGAGAATAATGGCCCATATGGAAAATGGGTGGAGCGAGGGGCGGCGCCATGGGCATGTTGCAGTTGAACGACGTCAGCAAAGCCTATCGCCGCAAGCAGGTGTTGAAGGGCATCACCGCCGGCTTCCCCGTCGGCCTCACCTTGCTCGTCGGGCCGAGCGGTGCGGGGAAATCCACGCTGCTCAGGCTGTTGGCCAGCGCCGAGGCGCCGGACCGGGGGGAGATCATATGGGATGGCCGGCCCCTACCCGGCGCGCGCAAGGCGCTGCGGCGGTCGCTCGGCTATGCGCCGCAGGCAGTGGAGTTGCCCGACGATCTGAGCGCGCGGTCGTTCGCGATGCATATCGCCGCGCTGAAGGGCCTCGAGCTGGCCGCGGCCGATGCGCAGTTCGGCGCGATCGCCGCGGCGATCGGGTTGCAGGACGATCTCAACACGCGGATCGGGGCCTATTCGGGGGGCATGCGGCGGCGATTGATCTTTGCCCAGGCGCTGCTCGGCGCGCCGCGGCTGCTGGCACTGGACGAGCCGACCGCCGAACTCGATCGCGAGACGGCACACAAGGTCGGCGCGCAGGTGATCGCGCGCGCGCGCACGGCGGTGGTGATCATGACGACGCATCTTGCCGATGAGCTTGCGCCACAGGCGGTACAGGTGCTGCGCGTCGATCGCGGCATGGTGGTCCCGGCATGAGCTACGCCGTCGCCCGTTCCAGCTTCACGACCAACCTGGCGCGTTATGCGCAGAGCTGGGGGCTGTGGGTGCTGCTGCTAATCGCCCCGGTCGCCGCACGCTTCATGGTCGCGCGCGACGATGGTTTCGGCATGCAGGTGGCGATCAGCGGCCATTTGCCGGTGATGACGCCGGCCACGTTGGGGATCACGCTGGGCGTGCTGGTCTCGACACTGCTGATGCCGGCCGGGTTCCTCTATCTGCGCTCCAACGTCACGCGTCGCCAGCCATGGCAGATCGAGGAGGTGACGGGGGCGTCGCGGGTCGCCATCGCGCTGGGGCGCTTCGCGGCCGATGTCGCGATCTTGTTCGCGGTGCTCGCCGTGCTGAACCTGGCGGGCTGGTTTCTGAGCTGGCTGGTCGGCAGCGGGCCGCTCGACCTGTGGGCGATCACGCTGGCGCTGTGGGTGGTCGCCGCGCCGAGCCTGATGGGCCTCGCCGCGATCCGCGCGCTGGTCGATGCCAGGGAGGCGACGCGGGGCGGCCTGGGCGAGACCTTGTTCTTCATCGTCTGGCTGACGATCATCGCGGTACCGGCGGCGTTGAGCATGCTGCCGTCATCCTATGCCGCCAACATGATCGACATGCTGGGCTTCGTGCGGCCGCTGGCCGGGCCGGGGCCGATGAAGATGGGCGCGTTCAGCATCGGCTTCACGCATGTGCTGCCCGGGCGGGTGCCGCTCGACGTGATGGCCGGAGTGCAGGCCGCGGGATATCTCGCCTCGCGGCTCAGCTGGGCGGTGCTCGCCGTGGCGCTCGCGGCGCTGGCGGGGCGGCTCTATCGCCCGCATCGCGCCTTCCGGGCGACGCGGCAGCCGGGTCGGATCACCCGGCTGATGGCGGCGCGGGCGCCGGTGACGGTGGACCTCGCCGCGCCCCCTGCCCCCTTTGCGGCGAACGGTTTCGCCAATCTGATCAAGGCCGAGTTCCGGCTGATCGGCGAGGGCCGGCCGTTCCTTCTGCTCGCCGGCGTCGCGGCGACGATCGGGGCGGTGGCCGATTATCGCCAGTTCGGCAGCCCGGCCGCGCTGCTGTTGCTGGTCTTCGGGCTTTCGGCGCATGGCGCGCGGAGCGAGACGTTGCGCGCGCTGACCAGGGTCCATGCCCTGTCGCCGACCATGCGGCGGGTCGCGTTCGTCATCGCCGGCACCGGCTGGGCGCTGCTGATGGCGCTGCCGGGCGCCGCGACGCATCTGTCGCTGCGGCCGCTGATGCTGGCGCTGGCCGCCGGGGGCGGTGCCGCGGTCATCGCCATCGTGCTTGCCGCGATCAGCCGGGCCGCGTTTGCGCCGCGGCTGGTGCTGCTGATGCTGTGGTATGGGTATTTCTCGACCGGGGCGTGATGCCGCGACCGATGCCAGCCCCTCCTGCATATCCACTGATTTGTCGTTCGCCCCACCCCTGTAGCGAAACCGTCACAAGCGCGAGGAATAGGCGCCCCGGAAAGCAGGCGCCGCGGGCACAAGCCTTTGCGGCGCCTTGCATAAAAGAGACCCAGAGATGTTGCAAAAGCCCGCTTTCGCGGTGACGGCCATCGCCTGTCTTACCTGTGCCGCGCAGGCGAACGCGCAGGATGCGCCGGCGGTGAAGACCGCGAATGCGCCGGCCGACGCGGCGGGCGGTGGCGGACCCCAGCCGGCCGCAATGAGCCTCAACGAGCCCGCCATCACCAGTCGGTCAGCGCAATCGACGTCCTCGCGCACCCGAATCTGCCGAGAACCTGATTACGCAACGATCCCCTGAAGGGGTGGGGCTTGTTTCTGAACTCGGCTGGGAACTACCATAACACGCGCAAGTGCCTCTTTTCTCTTGCTCCCCGGCCAAGGCCTGCCTGCCGCTCCCTGCGGAAAACGCGATCATCCCCGACCCGATTGTGGCAACAAGACGCACAGATTCACCGCTGCCGTCCGTCCAACAGGCCAGGCGTCGGCATTTCGCTGCGTGCGACGATTAGGTGCGATGGCGATGGCGGTTGATCTCGACGAGGCCGATATCCGCATCCTGTCCGCGTTGCAGAAGGACGGCACGCTGTCGATCGCGGCGCTGTCGGATGTCGTCAATCTTTCGCACAACAGTTGCTGGCGCCGGCTGCGGCGCCTGGAAGAGGCGAAGATCATCAGCGGCCGGGTCGCGCTGCTCGATCCCGCCCGGCTGGGCCTCGATCTGACGGTATTCGTCAGCATCCGTACCAGCGAACATAATGAGCAATGGCTGGCGGCCTTCGCCGCGACCGCCACGGCGATGCCCGAGGTGATCGAGCTTTATCGCATGGCGGGCGATGTCGACTATCTGATGAAGCTGCGGGTGAAGAGCATCGCCGCCTATGATGCGGTGTACAAGAGGCTGATCGCCGCGGTGCGGCTGACCGATGTCAGCTCGTCCTTCGCGATGGAGGAGATGAAGCACACCACCGCGCTGCCGCTGTGCATGCCGGCGCGGGGATAGGCGCATGGTGGCCGAACAAACATCCCGCAAAGCGCCGGATATCGGGATGTTCATCCCGCGCATCCCGAAAATCGCCGTGCAAATGGGTGAGACGCTCACCCCGCGGCGCTTCTATGCCTGTGCGGAAATAGCGGGCGGTGGCGAGGTGTTCAGCGGGGCTCGCCTGTCGCGCGCGGTGCCGGCGTAACGGGCGCGCAGTGAGAGCGGCGCATCGACGACATCATCCAGGAGAGACACCGGCCGACCAGCCACCGGCACAAGGCGGCGCTCGGCGAGAAGGCAACAGGCAGCATGACGATGGCGAAGGCCGCGTCGTGCTCCGGGAATATGGGGAAAGACGAGATGACGAAAACACGGCGATATCTGCTGACGAGCGCGTTCGGTGCGCTGGCCGCCGCCAGCCCGGCGCTGGCGCAGGACAATAGCACCACGCCTGGCGATGCGGGGGCCGGCCAGGAGGTGGTCGTCACCGGATCACGCGGCCAGCCGCGCACCGTGACGTCCAGCCCGACGCCGATCGACGTGATCGGTGGCGACCAGCTCGGCCGGCTGGCGGGGAGCATGCCGCTGCGCGACGTGCTGTCGCAACTAGTGCCGAGCTTCCAGGCGCAGCAGGTCGGGAGCTCGTCGTTCGACAGCGTGGCGCGGCCGGCCGGCTTGCGCGGCCTGTCCGGCGTGCATGTGCTGGTGCTGGTCAATGGCAAGCGCCGCCACAACAGCTCGCTGATCAATCTCAATTCGGGCAATGTCTCGGCCGGTGCCAATCCGGTCGATCTCGACCTGATCCCGGCCAGCGCGATCGCGCGGATCGAGGTGCTGCGCGACGGCGCGGCGGCGCAATATGGCTCCGACGCGATCGCCGGGGTGATCAACGTCATTCTCAAAGCGAACACATCCGGCGGCGCGGCAAGCGTCGAGGCGGGCCAGCGTTACGGCCTGGACGGCAGCGGCACCGACGGCGAAACGATCCAGGCGGCGATATCGCACGGCTTCGCGCTGGGCGAGCAGGGCTCGCTGACGGTCTCGATCGAAGGCAAGCGCCAGAATGCCACAATACGGGGCAGCGACGCGACCGGCGCCTTCTATTTCCCGGTCGGCGGCGCGCCGGACCCGCGCGAGACGACGGTCAACCGGCGCACCTATCAGGGCGGGCTGCCGCAGATCCGCTCGCTCTATGGATCGGAAAACAGCGTGCTGCCGGTCGGCAATGTCGAACTCTACACGACGGTGACGGCGGGATATCGCGAGGCGCGCGTCGGGCAGGCCGGGCGCCGGCCCAATTCGACCAGCGACATCATCGCGATCTATCCGGATGGTTTCACGCCCTATTACACGCTCAGCGAGTTCGATTTCCAGGCGACCGGCGGGATTCGCGGCACCGTCGCCGGGTGGCATATCGACCTGAGCAGCAGCTATGGCCGCGACTATAGCCGCAACGGCGCGGACAACTCGCTCAACGCCTCGCTCGGTGCGTCGAGCCCGACCAAATTCAACACCTTCAGCGCCGCGTTCGACCAGTGGACCAATAATCTCGACCTGACGCGGCGTTACGAGATATTCGGCGGGCGCGCGCTGCAGGTCTCGGCCGGCGCGGAATATCGCTATGAATCCTATGTCACCCGGGCGCTCGACACCGCGGCCTATGTCAATGGCGGCTATGTCTATCCCGCCGGCACGCCGCTTGCCGGGCAACCCGGCGCGGTCGGCGCGCAGGGCGCGATCGTGGTCAATCCGGAGGATCAGGCGGACATCAAGCGCAACAATGTCGCGGCCTATCTCGATCTCGCGCTCGACGTCACCGATCGCCTGCTCATCACCGCCGCCGGCCGCTATGAGGATTATGACGACAGTTCGGGGCATGTGTGGAGCGGCAAGGTTTCGGCACGCTACAAGCTGGCCGAGTGGCTCTCACTGCGCGGTGCGTTCAGCAACGGCTTTCGCGCGCCCTCGCTGGCGCAACAGGGCTTTGCCCAGACATCGACCCAGTTCAACCTGGTCGGCGGCGTCTATCAGCTGATCCAGTCCAAGATCGTGCAGACCGGCTCGCCCGTCGCCACCGCGCTGGGCGCGCAGCCGCTCAGGCCGGAACGGTCACGCAACTATAGCCTGGGTTTCGCGCTGACGCCGGTCCCGGGGCTGTCGATCACGGCCGATGCCTATCAGATCGACCTCGACAACCGCATCACGCTGACCGGGCTGCTGTCGAGCGCCGGGGTGCGCGCGATCCTGCGCGCCAATGGCTTTTCGGGGGAGCAGTTCGTGCGCTTCTTCACCAACGCGATCGACACGCGCACGCGCGGGGTCGATGTCGTCGGGGCGTACAGCCATGGCCTTGGTGGGCTGGGCCGGGTGCGCGCGACGGTCGGCTTCAACTATAATGAAACCGACATTCGCCGCATCGCGCCGACCCCCACCCAGCTCAGCGGGCTCGGGTTGACCTTGTTCGACCGGCAGACCCAGGGCTATTTCACCGTCGGCACGCCCAAGACCAAGCTCATTCTCGGGCTGGACTGGACCTTGGGCAAGATCGACGTGAACGCGAAGGAGACGCGTTATGGCGGCTTCAAATTGCTGAACAACGACCCCAGCCTCGACCAGAGCTACGGCGCCAAATGGATCACCGATCTGGAGCTTTCCTATCAATTGACCGACCGGGTGCGGCTGACCGCGGGCGCCTATAATCTGTTCGATACCTATCCGGACCGCAACACCGTGCCAAACACGATCGGCAGCTCGCCTTATGGCGCCAACTCGCCGTTCGGTGCCTATGGCGGTTATTATTACGGGCGGATCAGCCTGAGGATCTGACGCGAATTCCGGGGTTCCGGTGACGGGATTCCCAGTTGGGGAGGCGGAAGTAACGGAACGCAACGCCCATTTACTCCGTTTTCCCAACTGCGCCCGGCCTTCGCCGGGGTGGCACTTCATTCAATCACAGGCATCCGCCCGCGCGAGAAGGAAGTCCCTCTCCCGCGCATTGCCCGCCAGACCGGCGGCGGCCTCGAATTCCACACGTGCCTCGGCCAGGCGGCCGGCGCGGAACAGAAAGTCGCCGCGCGCCGCCGGCAAGGGCGCATAGTGGCGCAGGGCGGCAGCGTCGGGGATCTCGTCGAGCTGGCGCAGACCTGCTTCGGGGCCGAAGGCCATGCTGTGGGCGATGGCGCGGTTGAGGTCGACCACCGGCGAGGGCGTCACCACACGCAGCCGGTCGTAGAGCGCGGCGATGCGCGGCCAGTCGGTGTCGGCGGCGCGGCGCGCGCGGGCGTGGCAGGCGGCGAGCGCGGCTTGCAGGACATAGGGCCCCTCCCCGCCTAGCGCTTCGGCGCGAGCCAGCGCGTCGAGGCCGCGCTGGATCAGCAGCTGGTCCCAGCGCGCGCGATCCTGTTCGGGGAGCGGCACGAAGGCGCCGTCGGACCCGGTGCGCGCGGTGAGCCGCGACGCCTGGATCTCCATCAGCGCGAGCAGGCCGAGTACTTCTGCGTCCTCGGGCATCAGCCCGGCAAGGATCCGGCCGAGCCGCTGCGCCTCCCGGGCGAGGCCCGGCCGGACGAGATCGTCGCCGGCCGTGGCCGCATAGCCTTCGTTGAAGATCAGGTAGACGACCTCCAGCACCGAGGACAGCCGCGCCGCGCGTTCGGCGCCGCGCGGCACCGCGAAGGTCAGGCCGGCCTTGGCGATGGCTTTCTTCGCGCGGACGATGCGCTGGGCGATCGTGGGTTCGCTGGTCAGGAAGGCGCGGGCAATCTCGTCGGTGGTGAGGCCGCCGACCACGCGCAGGGTGAGCGCGGCGCGGGCGTCGCGCGACAACATCGGGTGGCAGGCGGTAAAGATCAGGCCGAGCAGTTCGTCGCCGAGATCGTCGTCCATCGCTGCTTCCAGCGCCGCGGTGGCGCTGTCGTCCGCCTCGTCGAGCGTATGGGCGATCTCGTCATGCTTGCGGGTGCGCATGCGGTCGCGGCGGATCGCGTCGATCGCGCGGCGCTTGGCCACGGCCATCAGCCAGGCGCCGGGATTGGCCGGGATGCCGCCCGCCGGCCATTCGGCGAGCGCGGTGACCAGCGCGTCCTGCGCCAGTTCCTCGGCAAGGTCGACGTTGCGCACCATGCGGGCCAGACCCGCGATGAGCCTGGCCCGTTCGATGCGGAAGGTCGCCTCGATGGTCTGGTGCGTCTCGGCGGCAGTCATGCTCTCCCTTGTCGACCAAGGGATTCAGGGAAGCAAGCAGCCCCAGGGCCAGCCGCCGCGGCGTAAGCGAGGGTCTCAGTCGGTCGGCGGGGCGTTGATCGCCAGTTGCGCGGCGAACGCCCGCCGATAAGCGGGCCGCGCCTCGCCCCGGGCGACATAGGCGGCGAGGTT
>Ga0307510_10005023_pt1 | contig 15672 bp, 15 predicted proteins | sample 12_EM_MG_FD_207224 | JGI IMG/M metagenome (GOLD analysis project Ga0307510, IMG submission 207224) | Populus trichocarpa ectomycorrhiza microbial communities from riparian zone in the Pacific Northwest, United States - 12_EM | ecosystem: Host-associated > Plants > Roots > Unclassified | place...
CCGGTGCCGCCTCAAAAGCTCGCTCTTTCGCGAGCTTTTCAAATATCACCCGATCAGCGGGGTCATATCGACGGCGCGGTCGCGGCGGCGCAATTCGACCGTGACGCGCGGGGCATCGCCGCCACCGACGCGGCCGATCACATCGTCCTGCGCGACCTTCTCGCCGACGCGCAGCCCGGTCGCGGCAAAACCCGAGATCAGGGACGTCCAGCCGCCGCCATGATCGATGATGACGATATTGCCATAGCCACGGAACACGCCGGCATAGGCGACGCGGCCGGCGGCGGGGGCAATGATCTGCGCACCCGCGTCGGGCGCAAGGGTCAGGCCGCGCGAGCGCACGCCGGTGTCGGACAGTTCGCCGAAACCGGTGACGAGCTTGCCGGCAACCGGCAGGCGATAGGGCGGCGCATCGTGCGGCCAGCTGACCGCGTCGATCGGCGAAGAGGATTCACCGGGGCGCGGCGGACGCGGTAGCGGACCGGGCAGCGCGGCGAGGCTGGCGCGGATCGTCGCCTCGTCGCCCTGCTTGCCCATCAGGTCGACGATGTCGCGGGCGCGTTCGCCGAGGCCGATGGCCCGGTCGGATTCGACCAGCGCGTCGCGGCCCAGCGCGCGCGAGCGCATGCGGTGCTCGGCCTCGAGCCGCGTCAAGGCGAGACGCTGTTCCTCGAGCCGGCGGCGGCTTTCGCTCAGTGCCTGGGTGGCGGTGGCGGCATTGGCATGGAGCCGTCGGGTACGGTCGACATCGGCGCGGATCGCGGCGGTGCGCGCGCGCACCACCGGCATGGTGCTGGCGAGCACGGCGCGGACATGAACGAGATCGTCGACCGAGCCGGGGCACACCACGGCGATCATCGCCGGGCGTCGCGCGAGCCCCTGAAGGGCGGCGAGCAAGCGTGCGACCGGGCCCTGATGCGCGGCAAGCGTCGCGCGTTGCGCGGCGAGCTGGCGGTCGATGATCGTGATCCGCACCTGGCTGGCGACGATATCGGCCTCGGCCTGTTGAACGCGCGCGGCGATCGCCGCCTCCTGTTGGCGGGCCTGGGTGGCCTCGTCGCGCTCGCGCGCGGCGGCGGCGACGAGATCGGCCGATCGCTGGGCGGCCTGTTGCGACTGGACGCGGGCCCGCTCCAACCGCTCGGCGTCGCTGGTCTGTGCCAGTGCCCAGGTTGCGAAACCAAGCGATGCGGTCAGGGCGGCGCCCCATCTCAGCCAGAATCGCGCCCCGCCCATTGCTCAACCTTCGCGGTGATAGGGATGGTTGGCAAGGATGCTCGTCGCGCGCCACAATTGCTCGGCGAGCATCGCGCGGGCGAGCATGTGCGGCCAGGTCGCGCGGCCGAACGAGAAGAGCAGATCCGCCTGGCCACGCGCCGCATCGTCAAACCCGTCGGCCGCGCCGATCAGGAAGCGCGTCTCGCGCACGCCGTCATCGCGCCAGCGACCGAGCTTTTCGGCGAAAGCCGTTGAGGCGAGCGTTTCGCCCTTTTCGTCGAGCATGACGATGCGGGTCTGCGGTTCGACCGTCGGCATCTTGCCGCCCTGGTCGGGCAGTTCGGTGACCTTGGTCGGCCAGGACAGGCGCTTGAGATAACGGTCGACCAGTTCGGCCTCGGGACTACGCCCGATCCGCCCGCGCGCGACGATATGCAGCAGCATGACGCGCGCCGGCGGTGTTTGAGGTCAGGCCTGCGCGGCGGGCGCGGGCGGGGCGTCGCCGAACGCCCACATGCGCTCGAGATTGTAGAAGCTGCGCACCTCGGGGCGGAACAGATGGACGATGACGTCGCCGGCATCGATCAGCACCCAGTCGGCGGTCGGCAGACCCTCGATCCGCGTCGTGCGGCCGAGCTCGCCCTTGATCTTCTCGGCGAGCTTGGCCGCCATCGAGGCGACCTGGCGCGTCGAGCGGCCGCTCGCGATCACCATGTGATCGGCGATCGACGACTTGCCGGCGAGCGGGATGGAGATCGTGTCGACCGCCTGGTCGTCGTCGAGCGACGACAGGACGAGCCGATGCAACGCCTCAACCTCATCGGGAGTGGAAGCGCGGTACACGGGAGATGCTGATGCCAAGTCGGTTCCTAGGGTGTGAGGCCTGGAGCGCCAAAACGGCGCTGCCAAGCGGGATCGGCCAAACGCAGCCGCGTCGCGGAAGTTGGGTCAGGGGGAAAACGCAACAGCACGAGTGCCGGCAATCTCCACATCGTCCAGTTCTTCGACTGGCGTGCGGGCCGGATGAAGCGCCGCAGCCAACCCATCGCGGGGGCCGCGTGGGCAGCACCGTCATAGCCCGGACGCGCGACAACCGCAATCGGCATCGCACGCGCAATGCCGCGCCAGTCCTTCCACTGGTCGAACTGGGCGAGATTGTCGGCCCCCATCAACCAGATGAAGCTTTTGTTGGGGTAGCGCCGGGTGAGCGCCTTCACCGTATCGACGGTGTAGCGCGTGCCTAACCGGGACTCGATATCGGTGGCGCGGATCGGCGCATGGCGTGCCATCGCCCGCGCCGAGGCGAGGCGGATGGCAAGCGGCGCCATGTCGCGCACCTTGTCCTTGAGCGGGTTGCCGGGCGACACCAGCCACCACACCTCGTCGAGCCCGAGCGCGCGGATCGCGGCGAGGCTGATCGCGCGGTGGCCGGAATGGGCCGGATTGAACGAGCCGCCGAGCAGGCCGATGCGGCGGGTCATGGTTCGGCGCGCCAATTCTGCGCGGCGTGGTAGACGCGCAAGACTTCGATAGCCGCACCGACGATTCGATAGACCATGATGAAATCCGTCGTCGGCACGCTCCATTTGCGCGTGCCGAGTTCTATCTCGGGTCCCGCACGCGGGTGATCGGCGAGGAAGCGGCTGGCTGCCATCGCGCGACGCTGAAGGCGCAGGAAGAAGTCGGGATCGCGCGTTTCGTAATAATCCTCGATGGCAACGAGGTCGGCTTGGGCGAGACGCGTCCAGTAAGCGCGGCTCATTCAGCTGCGGCTTGCCGCCCGCGCGCCTCGACCCACGCTTCCATCTCTTCCTGGCTGATCAACTCGCCGCGATCGGCAGCATCGATACCTTCCTGCACAAAGGCAAGGAACGCGAGTTCCTCATCGACATAGCGTCGCACTGCCCGTTCGACGACCGCGGCGCGACTGCGCTCCTGTGTGGCCGCCAGCGTATCGAGGCGCGAGGCCAGTTCCGACTCGATCCTGGCGGTGACGACAGATGTCTTGCTCATGTATTCAATGTATACATTGAATACATGAGGCGCAAGATCAGCCCAAAGCTCACGCCTTGTGCCGTGCCTGAGCGGTCCATTTGCCGCGATACGCGCCCTGCATGCCGAACATCCAGCCGGGATATTCGGCCGGCAGCCGGCTGACCTCATCGAGCTTGCGCAACTCCGCCTCGGTCAGGTCGATCGCGACGGCGGCGAGATTGTCGTCGAGCTGATCCTGGCGCTTGGCGCCGATGATCACGCTGGTGACGACCGGCTGGTGGAGCAGCCAGGCCAGCGCGACCTGTGCGACGCTGACGCCGTGCGCCTGGGCGATCGGGTCCATCGCGTCGAGCACGGCATTGCCGCGCGCCTCGTCGACCGGCGGGAAGGTGAAGGCCTCGCGACGACCCTTGCCCCCACCCTCGGCCCCGCCACGATATTTGCCCGACAGATAACCACCGGCGAGCGGGCTCCACACCATCAGGCCAAGGCCTTCCGACTGCATCATCGGCACCAGTTCGCGCTCGAGATCGCGACCGACCAACGTGTAATAGGATTGCACCGACTGGAAGCGGGCGGCGCCCGTCCGCTCGGCAATGCCCAACGCCTTGGCGATCTGCCACGCCGCCCAGTTGGACACGCCGACATAACGGACATGGCCCTGGCGGACGAGATCGTCGAGCGCGCGCACCGTCTCCTCGATCGGCGTGTACGCATCCCAGCCATGGATCTGGTAGAGGTCGATATGGTCGGTGTTGAGCCGCTTCAGGCTGGCCTTGACCTGATCCATGATGTGGCCGCGATTGGCGCCGGCATCGAGCGGCCCCTCGCCCATCACGCCGAACACCTTGGTGGCGAGCACGACATCCTCACGGCGCAGCCCGAGATTGCGGATCGCCTGGCCGGTGATCGTCTCCGACTGGCCTTCGGAATAGACATTGGCGGTGTCGATGAAATTGACCCCGGCATCGATCGCGCCCTTGAGCAGCGCATCGGCCTCGCTCTGGCCAAGCCCGGCGATCGCCTGAAAGCGTCCACCCGAGCCGAAGGTCATGGTGCCGAGGCACAGTTCCGAAACGAACAGGCCGGTGCGGCCGAGCGGATTATAGCGCATGAGGATATCCTTGCCGGAAATTGTCGGCCCCCGCCGCGTTGGCGGATATGTGGCGTGATGGCGGCATCGACAATATCAGTCGCGAAATAAGCTGGCGCCCAACCTCAATCGTCACCCCGGACTTGTTCCGGGGTCCAACGTGCCGCGAAAGAAGCGGCTGGTGCGTGTGCGGAACCTTGGACCCCGGAACAAGTCCGGGGTGACGGTTTGGGAATGTCGGCTCTAAGGCCTGATCTGCCCAGTCCCCCGCGCGACCCATTTATAGGTCGTCAGCCCTTCCAGCGCGACCGGGCCCCGGGCGTGGAGGCGGCCAGTGGCGATCCCGATTTCGGCGCCAAGCCCGAACTCGCCGCCATCGGCGAACTGGGTCGAGGCATTCCACAGCACGATCGCCGAATCGACCGCGGCGAGGAAGCGTTCGGCGGTGGCTTCGTCCTCGGCAACGATCGCATCGGTATGGTGCGAACCATGCGCGGCGATATGGGCGATGGCGCCGTCGAGACCATCGACGATCGCGACCGAGGCGATGGCCTCGAGATATTCGGTATCCCAATCCTCGGCGTTCGCCGCGGCGATGGCGGGGGCGAGTGCACGCGACTCGGCGTCGCCACGCACCTCGCACCCGGCGGCGGCAAGCGCGCCGATCAGCGCGGCGGCTTCGGGATAGGTCCGGTCGATCAGCAGCGTCTCCATCGCGCCGCACACGCCGGTGCGGCGCAGCTTGGCGTTGATCGTCACCGCTTGCGCCATCGCCGGATCGGCCGAGGCGTGGACGAAGACATGGTTGATGCCATCGAGATGGGCGAGCACCGGCACGCGCGCCTCGGCCTGGACGCGCGCGACGAGGCTCTTGCCGCCACGCGGGATGATCAGGTCGATCGCCCCTTCGGCGGTGAGCATCGCGCCGACCGCGGCGCGATCGGTGACGGGGACGAGTTGCACCGCATCGACCGGCAGGCCACCCGCCGCCAGCCCGGCGGCAAGCGCGGTGTGGATCGCGCGGTTGCTCTCGATTGCTTCCGAGCCGCCCCGCAGGATCACGGCATTGCCCGAGCCGATGCACAAGGCCGCGGCATCGGCGGTGACGTTGGGGCGGCTTTCATAGATGATGCCGATCACGCCGATCGGCACACGCACGCGGCGCAGCACCAGCCCATTGGCGGGACGTGACTCGTCGATCACCATCCCGACCGGATCGGCCAGCGTCGCAACGGTGGCGACCCCGTCGGCCATCGCAGCGACGCGGCCGGCATCCAGCTTGAGCCGGTCGAGCATCGCCGAGGACAGTCCGGCGGCAGCACCCCGGGCCATATCGATCGCATTGGCGGCGAGGATCGCCGGCGCCGCGGCGCGGATCGCATCGGCGACCGCGACCAGCGCGGCAGCCTTGGCCTCGCTCGAAAGCCCGGCGATCACCGTGGCGGCCGCACGCGCGCGCGTCCCCATCGCTGCGATCAGCGCGGGTGCGTCGGTAGTCTGGTCGAGCGCGGTGGCCATGATGGGCGCGAATATCATGTGCGGCCGGATGGCCAAACCCCCTATCGCCTTTTCCGGGCACAATGATATCCATCGCCCCATGAGCGGGGGAATCGAAGCAGCAGGCGACATCGCCACCGGCGCACTGATGGGGCGCGCGTTCGAATCGCGCGCCGGCGAGGCGGGCGGCGATGCGCATGGCCACGGCCTGTGCCTCAATTGCGGCACCGCGCTGATCGGGGATTATTGCCATGCCTGCGGCCAGGGCGGACACGTCCACCGCTCGCTGGCGTCGATCGGGCATGACCTGCTGCACGGCGTGTTCCATTTCGAGGGCAAAGTCTGGCGCACGCTGCCGATGCTGGTGCTGCACCCCGGTGCGTTGACGCGGCGTTACATCTCCGGCGAGCGTGCGCGGTTCGTCTCGCCGCTGGCGTTGTTCCTGTTCTTCGTCTTCCTGATGTTCGCCTCGATCCACAGCCTCGGCGGTGGGCTTGAGGATATCGACGGCTCGCCGGCGACACGCCAGGAGCGCATGGCCAAGCTCGACAAGCGCATCGCCAAGGCAGAGGCCCAGCTCCAGCGCGCCCAGGCGAACAAGGCGCAGGGCGGCGCCCGCACCAATGATGACAACGACGATGATGACGACATTGCCGGCTTGCAGACGACCATCACGGCCATGAAAACCGCGCGTGATACCGTTGCGACGAGCAAGGATGGCAAGACACGCACGACGTTCAGCACGATATTCAGCGGCTGGGCACCGCTCGACCGGGGGATCGTCAAGGCCAACAACAATCCCGGACTCGCACTCTACAAACTGCAATCCAGCGCGTACAAATATAGCTGGGCGCTGATCCCGATATCCGTGCCGTTCGTGGCGCTGCTGTTCCTGTGGAAGCGGCGTTACAAGCTCTACGACCACACCATCTTCGTGACCTACAGCCTGTCGTTCATGCTGCTGCTGGTGACGGTGTTCACGCTCGGCATAGAAATCGGCGCGCCCGGCTGGATCCTTGGCCTGATGCTGACCTTCGCGCCACCGGTCCACCTGTTCGCGCAGCTGCGCGGTGCCTATGACCTGCGCAAGCGCTCGGCATTGTGGCGCACGATCGCGCTGTCGATGTTCGCCTTCGTCGCCTTGACATTGTTCGGCGCGCTGCTGCTCGGCCTGGGGCTGATGGAATAACGGTTTCCCCGTCAATGACAGGGAAAGCGATTCCTCATCACCTGTGAGACGCCGTCCTTGAGACTGCCCGCGCGCTGCGCCGGGGGCAGTGCCGCAAGGCTGCCGAGCATCTCGTTCTGGGTCAGCTTCGTGCCCTCGGGCGCACAAACGCGCGGCGGCTGGCCGGCCGCCTTGCGCGCGGCCTTGTCGGCTTTCAGCGCCGTGACCGCATCGGCCATCTCGGCCTTGAGCACCCCGATATCGGGTGACAGCAGCGCCATCATCCCCTGCGCCTTGAGCGCATTCGCCTTGGCCAGGAACTGATCGACCGTCATCGCCTGCGCCGCGATGGGCGCCACCATCGCCATTGCTGCCAACCCGATTGACCCCAAAGAAACCCACTGGCGCCGCATACGAAAAAACCCCCACCGTTACCGGCAGGGGCTAATCGCGATCGGCTGAGCGATCAATGAACGAAGCGCGTTACGCGCCCGCAGGTGCCGGACTGCCGAATGGCCCCTGCCCCTTGGGCTTGCGCGTCTTGGGGATCGAGGTGCCGCCGGTCGGCAGCATCGGCCCCTTGGCGTCATTGTCCGGCCGGTCGATCGAGCCGCCCGAGACGATCTGCTTGATCTCGTCGCCGGTCAGCGTTTCATATTCGAGCAAAGCGCCAGCGACCTGGTGGAGCTGGTCGACATGCTTGGTCAGCACCTCGGTCGCGCGTTTGTGGCCGTCATCGACGAGGCGACGGATCTCGCTGTCGATCAGCAAGGCCGTCTCGTTCGACATATTGTGCCGCTGGGTCTGCGAATAGCCGAGGAAGGTTTCGCCCTGCTCTTCTTCATATTCGAGCGGGCCGAGCTTCTCCGACATGCCCCAGCGCATCACCATCGCGCGGGCGAGCTTGGTCGCCTGCTTGATGTCGCCCGAGGCGCCCGACGAGACCTTGTCGTGACCGAAGATCAGTTCCTCGGCGACACGGCCGCCCATCACGGTGGCGAGATCGGCGTACATCTTGTCGCGGTGATAGGAGTAGTTGTCGCGCTCCGGCATCGACACGACCATGCCCAGGGCACCGCCGCGCGGAATGATCGTCGCCTTGTGGATCGGATCGGAGGCCGGCTCATGCACGCGGACCAGCGCGTGGCCGGCCTCGTGATAGGCGGTCATGCGCTTCTCGTCGGGAGTCATGACGAGCGACTTCCACTCGGTGCCCATGATCACGCGATCCTTGGCGAGTTCGAACTGCGCCATGGCGACGAGCCGCTTGCCGATCCGCGCCGCCATCAGCGCCGCCTCGTTGACGAGGTTGGCGAGATCCGCACCCGACATGCCCGGCGTGCCGCGCGCGAGGGTCCGCGCATCGACGTCGGGGGCCAGCGGCACCTTTTTCATATGGACTTCGAGAATCTTCACGCGGCCTTCGATATCGGGCAGCGGCACCGTCACGCGGCGGTCGAAGCGGCCCGGGCGCAGCAGCGCGGGATCGAGCACGTCGGGGCGGTTGGTCGCGGCGATGATGATGATGCCCTCATTGGCCTCGAAGCCGTCCATCTCGACCAGCAACTGGTTGAGGGTCTGCTCGCGCTCATCATTGCCGTTGCCGAGGCCGGCACCGCGATGGCGGCCGACCGCGTCGATCTCGTCGATGAAGACGATGCACGGCGCCGACTTCTTGGCCTGTTCGAACATGTCGCGCACGCGGCTCGCGCCGACGCCGACGAACATCTCGACGAAATCCGAACCCGAGATGGTGAAGAACGGCACGCCCGCCTCACCCGCAATGGCGCGGGCGAGCAAGGTCTTGCCGGTACCGGGCGAGCCGACCAGCAGCGCGCCCTTGGGGATCTTGCCGCCGAGACGGGCGAACTTGGTCGGGTCCTTGAGGAACTCGACGATCTCCTGCAGTTCCTCGCGCGCCTCGTCGATGCCGGCGACGTCGTCGAAGGTCACCTTGCCCTCGCGCTGGGTCAGCATCTTGGCGCGGCTCTTGCCAAAGCCCATCGCGCCCGAGCCCGAGCCCTTCTGCATCTGGCGGATGACGAAGAAGGCCAGGCCGACCATCAGCAGGAAGGGCAGCGACTGATAGAGCAGCAGCTGCCACAGCGGCGCGCCGTCCTCAGGCTTGGCGGTGATCTGCACGCTGTTCTTGCGCAGCTTGTCGACCAAAGTCGGGTCGGGGAGCAGCGCGTTGGTGCGGAACTGGCCGCCATCCTTGAGCTTGCCGGTGATCACCGCGCCCGTGACGTTGACCTCCTGCACGCCGCCCTGCTCGACCTTGTCGAGGAAGGCCGAATAGGTCATCGGCGCGACGCCCGCTGTCTGCGCGCGCCCGTCGAGCATGGTCACGAACAGCGCCCCCGCGACGAGGATGCCGACCCAGATCAGCAGATGCTTCATCCATGGGTTGGGCCCGCCGGCATCGGGGCCCTGGGGCTTGTCTTGGTCGTTCATCGGTTTCGCGCACCTTTCGTCACCCAGATAGATAGGCGACGCGAAGTTAATGGCAATGGAACAGGGCCGGAATTGGGCCGATCAGTGTGATCGACGCGGCGGCGCTGGCTTAAAATGCCAGATTCCGCGTTTCACGGCGGCCAGGACGCCGCCCTGGGTGGCCGATTTCCCCCGTTCGAGCGCGTCGAGCAGCGATTCGATATTGCTCGCCATGTCGAAGGCGGGGCGGTCGATCGCGGCAGTGCTGCGGACCTGCTCGATCGCCCGGCGCGCGACGCGGCGGCGCAGTTCGCGCGGTACGTCGGGCAGCGCCACCCGCACCGTGCCATCGTCCGCCCCCGTCACATGGTGCTGCCATAGACGGTCGGCGAGATCGGCCAGTGCGCCGTCCACCTCGGCGGCATGCGCCGCGGCGTTGGCGAGCTGGAGCGGATCGAGCCACGGCTCGGCTGCCAATAGCTGGCGGACGCGCACGCGCTCGAAGCGCTCGTCGCTGTTGCTCGGATCGTCGACGAACGGGTTGCCTGCCTCTTCGACCAGCGCACGCAACGCGGCACGGCGCCAGCCGAGCAGCGGACGGACCAGACTGATCCCGCCGAGCGCGCGACGCGTCCTGATGCCAGCGAGCCCGGCCGGGCCGCTGCCGCGCGCGGCGCGCATCAGGAAGGTTTCGGCCTGATCGTCGGCATGGTGCGCGGTCGCCAGCAGCGTCGCGCCGGCGGTGCTCGCCCATGCTTCGAGCAGATCATAACGCATCGCCCGCGCCCCGGCCTGGATGTCGCTCGGTCCGATCGCGCGGTCTGCGGCCAGCGTCGCGTGCGGCACGCCGGCCCCGGCACACCATGCCGCAACCATTGCCGCCTCGTCCGCCGCCGCGGCGCGCAGCCCATGGTCAACCGTCGCGGCGATCACTCGCCCGGGAAAGGCGGCGTGCCCGAGAGCGAGCAACGCCATACTGTCGGCGCCACCCGACACGGCGAGCGCGAGGATGTCGCCATCGGCGAACGGACGTCCCAGAAGGGTGGCGAGATCGGCGCGGAAGCGTTCGACCTCGGCTGGCGGCAGTGCGCTTGCGCGCACCCCGATCACACCGGGATTACCGGCACTGCGACTGGGCGCGGCCCGCCGCCAGATCGGCCTTCATCTTGGTGCTCAGCTTGGGGCCGTATTTCTGCACCTCGTCATAGACCTGGCAGATATCGGCCGCCGGCTTGTTGAGCGCGCGGAGCGATTCGGCGAGATTCATCAGGCTGTCCGGCGCGCGCTCGCCGTCGGGGAACTTCTTGTAGCTCTCATAGAAGGCCAGCGCGGCGAGCGACGGCTTGCCATCGTCGAGATAGGAGCGGCCGAGCAGGTTCTGTGCATAGCTGGCACGCTTGTGCTTCGGATATTGCGCGACGACCTGCTTCAGCTGCACCGCGGCCTCGGGATAGAGCTTCGCCTGGAACAGGCGGAAGCCATAGGTATAGGCGTCCTCCGCCGCATCGCCGGTGTCGGGCTTCTCGACCGCCGCGAGCCGCGCGCCGCGCGCCGGGTCGCGATTGGCCGGCACGGCAGTCGGCTTGCCCGGCGCCGTCGTCGTGCCCGTCGGCTTGACCGGCGTGATCGTGGTGCCGCCCGGCTTGACCGGCGTCGGCCGGGTCGTTGGACGCGGCCCCTGGTCGGCCGGGATCGGGCTGGCGGTCGCGGTGGCGCCGTCTTCCAGCGCCTTCAAACGCGCATCGGTGGTGCGCTTATAGGCGTTGAACGCGTCCTCCAGCACCTGCAGCCGGTGCGTCGCGGTCTCGACCTGGCCGGTCACCGCGGTGAGGCGCGATTCGAGCGCGTCGACCCGCGTGTTGAGATCGGTCACGGCGCTGTTCGACGGCGAACCCGGAACGACCGTGTCCGACGGCCGAGGGCCATTGTCGGGCTGGACATATTGCCCGCTGCCGCCCGGGAAAACCTTGCGCTGCACCGCGCGCATCTCGCTTTCGAGCCGGTCGACACGACCCTCGATCGCGGTCTGCGCCTGCGCCCCGATCGGCACCAGGCTGAGCCCGGCGAGCAGCAGGGCCCTGGTCATCATCTTACGCATGTTACGCATCATACACCCCCCGGTGCCGGTTGATCGCCCGGTATAGTGTCATCTCGTCATTACCCTCAAGGCGTTGGTGTAGCGACGGGTGCCGGTTGCGCGGGCGGTGGCGCCGCGGGGGCGGCGATATTGAGCGTCGGCGCGGCGGTCGCGGCCGCCCTGGGCGCCGCGGTGCGACGTGGCGTCGGCCGATCGGTCGACGCAGCTACGGGCGTCGGCGTCGCATCGGGCGCCGGCGCGGCGCGGGCGAGCAGCGCGCCGGCGCTGATCGGCACGTCCTTGATCGCGACCTTGCCGGTGCCGAGCGCGGGTACCGCGCTGCCATTGACGGTGACCTGGAGCTTGTCCGGGCGGCCGATATTGATCATCGGGTTCTGCGCACTCGCCGGAACATCGAAGTGATCGCCGGGATGCAGCGTGTTCTCGAACAGGGTCTTGCCGTTCGGCGTGCCATCGGCCTCATAGAGGCGCAGCCAGACATCGTCATTGGCGGTCAGCACGACCTGGCCGGTGACCGGCACGGGCGTCGTGGCCTCGGCGACGGGGGTCGGCGTATCGCTCGGCACGACCAGCGGCGGGGCAGTGTCCTGGCCGCGGAACCAGTTGGTGCCGTACCACACGCCGGCACCGATCAGCAGCAACAGCGCGACCACCACCCCGAACATCGCAACCCCGCGACTCGGCACGCGCGCCGGGTCGTTGATCTCATAGGCCTCATATTCGGTACGCCGCACCGAGGTCTCGTTGATGCCGCGCACCTCGCGGGCAATCGCCACCTCGTCGGCACCGACGGCGCGGGCATAGGCCTTGGCGAAACCGACGGCATAGGTGATCGACGGCAGCTGGCCATAGTCGGAGTTTTCGATCGCCTCGAGCTGACGCAGCGGAATACGCGTGCGCGCGGCGATCTCCGCCAGCGACAGCCCTTGCGCCTCGCGCGCCTCGCGCAGCTTCTCGCCAGCTGTCTTGGGAAACAGCGTTGCTTCTTCGCCGGCTTCGGGGTCGGTCATCAATCTCTCCGGCAGGTTGGTTGCGGCCCGATTATCCCTGCGTTGCAACACCGTCTCACAAAGCGCCGCCCGAGTGTCAACGCCTCGCGACTGCGCCTGTCACACTATCACGCCAGTTCGACGCCCGATTGCGCCGCCCAGCCCGCCAGTGCCCCGCGCATGTCGCGCGGCGGCGCGGCGAGCAGCCCCTCCATCCACGTCATCAACGCGGCACGATCCAGCGTGCGCACCATCGCCTTGATCGGCCCGACCGCGGCCGGGGTGATCGACAGACGGTCGATGCCCAATCCGATCAGCGCCATCGCCTCGAGCGGCCGCCCGCCCATCTCGCCGCACACGGCGAGCTGCACGTTGGCCGCGCGGCACGGCGCCACGACGCGGGCGAGGAAGCGCAGGATCGACGGGCTGAGCCAGTCATAGCGCTCGGCCAGCTTGGGGTTGGCGCGATCGGCGGCGAACAGGAACTGCGTCAGGTCGTTGGTACCGACCGAGAGGAAATCTATGTTCGGCAGCAACAGGTCGAGCTGCTCGGCCAGCGCCGGCACCTCCAGCATCGCGCCATAGCGGATCTCGACCGGCAGCTTGCGTCCGCGCTCGGCGAGATAGGCGCGCTGCGCCTCGAACAAGGCGCGCGCCTCGTCGAGCTCCCAGGCTTCCGACACCATCGGGAACATCACGTTGAGCGTCTTGCCCGCCGCCGCCTCGAGCAGCGCACGCGCCTGGACCTTCATCAGCCCGGCACGCCCCAGCGCAAGACGCAGCGCGCGCCAGCCCATGGCCGGGTTCTCGTCATTATCGTCCTGGGCGAGATAGGGCAGCGCCTTGTCGCCACCGATATCGACCGTGCGGAACACCACCGGCCGGTCGCCGGCGGCGTCGAGCACGTCCTTGTAGAGCCGCTGCTGCCGCTCGCGCGCCGGCAGCGTCGCCGAGACGAGAAACTGGAATTCGGTGCGGAACAACCCGATGCCGTCGGCGCCGGTCGCGTCGAGCGCGGCGATGTCGTCGCGCAGGCCGGCATTGACCATCACCGTGACGCGGTGGCCGTCCTTGGTCACCGGCACCTCGCCCTTCAAGGCGGCATAGGCGGCGCGGCGCTTCTGGCGCACGGCGGCGCGCGCATCGAACGCCTCGGCCATCGCACTGGACGGGCGGACGAAGACATTGCCCTCGGTGACGTCGAGCAGCAGCAGGTCGCCCTCGGCAATGGCGCGGCGCACGCCCTTCACACGACCGAGCACCGGCACGCCCATCGCCCGCGCGACGATCGTGACATGCGCGGTGAGCGAACCCTCCTCCAGCACCACGCCTTTCAGACGGCGGCGATCATATTCGAGCAGTTCGGCCGGCCCGAGATTGCGCGCGATGAGGATCGTGTCCTGGCGCAGGCCGAGCTGTGCCGCGGTGCCCATCTGGCCCGAGACGATACGCAGCAGCCGGTTCGACAGATCCTCGAGATCGTGCATGCGATCGGCGAGCAGCGGATCGTCGATCTGGCGCATGCGGGTGCGGGTGCGCTGCTGGACGCGCTCGATCGCCGCCTCGGCGGTGAGGCCGGAATCGATCGCCTCGTTGATGCGCCGCGACCAGCCCTCGTCATAGGCGAACATCTTGTACATTTCGAGGATCTCGTCGTGCTCGCCGCCGACGCCGAACTCGGCCTGCTGCGCCATGCGGTCGATCTGCTCGCGCATCTTGCCGAAGGCGGCATAGAGCCGCGCGCGCTCGGCTTCGGTATCCTCGGCGACGGTGTGCTCGATGGTAATGCGCGGCTGATGGTAGACCGCGTAGCCGCTGCCCATGCCCTCGACCAGCTTGAGCCCCGGGATACGCACCGCGGCGGTCGATTGCGGGCGGGTGGTGGCGGCACTGCCGTCATCGGCGAGCTCGGCATTGGCGATCAGTTCGCTCAGCACCATCGCCACGGTCTGCAGCGCCTCGATCTCGACATCGTCATATTTATACGGGTCGGCATGCTGCACCGCCAGCACGCCGATGACGCGTTCGCGGCGGATGATCGGCACGCCAGCGAAACTGTGGAACTTCTCCTCGCCCGTCTCGGGCTTGTAGGCGAAGTCGGGATGGCTGGTCGCCTCGTCGAGGTTGAGCACGTCGCCATCCTTGGCGATGGTCCCGACCAGCCCCTCGCCAAGCGCGAGCTTGGTGACGTGCACCGCCTCCTGCGCCAGGCCGCGCGTGGCATAGAGTTCGAGTTCGCCGTCGCGCAGCAGGTAGATCGAACACACCTCGCTGTGCATCGCCTCGCCGACGATCCCGACCACCGCGTTGAGCTTGGCCTGCGCCGCGGTGCGCGACGCCATCACGTCGTGCAGCCGGACGAGGATTTCGCGGGCGGAAGAGGCGGAGGCGGGCATGAGGCGGAGCTAACAGATGTTGCGCAGCATCGCTACGCTGTGAGGGTTGGGACGGTGAAAGAAAAGCGCGTACGGCACGGATGCGGAGAACAAGGTGGCGACGATGTTGGATGCCGATTCACCTGCTCCCACCTGTTCTAGCAGGTAAGCGCTTTTTTCGGCAGCGGTCGGGATCGAGGTTTGTTGCATCTTTCCGTGATCAATCATTAATTTAGCCAGCAAAATGCGCGGGCGATTTGTCCAACTTAACAGGTGCATGAGCAGGTGACCGAGCAGGTCGCCAGCAGGCGGCGAGCAGGTGAAGCAGGCACCTGCAATGTTGGAGACACGCGACCATGCGGCGGCGCGACGATCATAAGCGGGACGACAGGGGGACATGGCGGCAGTGTGCCCGCCGGCGCTGTGCGATTGAATCAGCGCGTGCGATCGGTCGTCAGTCGAACAGCCCGTCCTGTGTCGAGGCCGGCGGATTGAGCCCGAGATGCTTCCAGCCGCTGGCATTGAGACAGCGGCCGCGCGCAGTGCGGGCGATAAGGCCGAGCTGGATCAGGTACGGCTCGATCACTTCCTCGACCGTGTCGCGCGGCTCGCTCAAGCCCGCAGCGAGCGTCTCCACCCCGACCGGGCCGCCGCGATAGATGTCGGCGATCATGGTCAAATAGCGCCGGTCCATCGCGTCGAGGCCGAGGCCGTCGACCTCCAGCCGGTTGAGCGCGGCATCGGCGGCGGCGGCATCGACCAGCGCATGCCCGGCGGCATGGGCGAAATCGCGCACCCGGCGCAGC
>Ga0307510_10005024_pt1 | contig 15672 bp, 13 predicted proteins | sample 12_EM_MG_FD_207224 | JGI IMG/M metagenome (GOLD analysis project Ga0307510, IMG submission 207224) | Populus trichocarpa ectomycorrhiza microbial communities from riparian zone in the Pacific Northwest, United States - 12_EM | ecosystem: Host-associated > Plants > Roots > Unclassified | place...
TCCTGGATCGCGCGGCCGAGCGTCGCCTGGTCGCGTGCCGTGGTCACCTGTTCGTCGTTGGGCAGCCCGTTGGCGTTGCGATAGACCGTCTTGGTCATGCCGAGCGCGCGCGCCTTGCGCGTCATCAGCTTGGCGAATTCGTCCTCATCGCCGGCGATGGCTTCGGCGATGACGACGGCGGCGTCGTTGGCCGAGCGCGTCACCAGTCCCTTGATGGCGTCTTCGACCTTGATGGTTTGGCCGGGGCGGAGGCCCAGTTTGGTCGGCGCCTGTTCGGAAGCGCGCTCGGACACGTCCATTTCGGTATCGAGCTTCATCTTGCCGGCGTCGAGGCGCTCGAACAGCAGATAAAGCGTCATGATCTTGGTGAGCGAAGCGGGGTGGCGGATGCCGTCGGGATTGTTCGAGGACAGCGTAGCGCCAGAATTGCCGTCGACGATGATCGAGGAGAATTGCGGGCTGTAGCTCTCGCGCGCCACGTGATGGGTGACGTGGTGCCGCGCATAGTGGCGATGGCGGTAGCGTCGCGCTTCCGCGCTGTCGCTGGTGATGATGATCGCAGTGGTGAAGGTGACCAGCCCGAGAACGCAAACCCGCAACGTGCGCGAGGAAGCCAAGGTTGTACGAAGCATTTACTTCCCCGTCCCAATTTCTATCTTGATCACCGGTTCGTGAGGCGAAATTGTGCCCATCGGCCCGGGGATGTTTCCCTGCTCGAAGCCTCTCGCCGGGCTGCAATTTCGGCCCGGCTGGCCGATCAGGTCGCTATTCTAGCTAAGATGCTGTTCACAAATGGCTTTCAGGCCGTCTGTCGGAAGGCGAACAAGTCCGGGAATCAGGTTAGGCGGAGCGAGTTTCCAAAAGATTAACGAACCGTTGCGTAACACTCCGGTGTTTGGCGCTAATCGCAGTTTTTGTGCGACGCACAATAATCCTTGACTTCATTGTGCAGTGCAGAATATAGAAAAGCTGTCTAGGGAGCCGGGCCCTCCCGGCAATGGATTGCACATTCAGTCTGGGAAAGGACTCCAATATGGTCAAGGTTGAAGACATTCAGAGCTACGGAAAAGAGCATCTCGAAACGGTCGCCGCTTCCGCGAGCAACCTGCAGAGCGGCGTTCAGGCGATCGCAACCGCCTATGGCGACTATGCCAAGAAGTCGTTCGAAGACACCAAGTCGTTTGTTGAAAAGCTTTCTGGCGTGAAGTCGCTGGACAAGGCGGTCGAAGCGCAGACCGAATTTGCCCGCTCGGCCTATGAGACCTTCGTCGCCGAGTCGCAGAAGATCGCCGGCCTCTACACCGATCTCGCCAAGCAGACCTTCAAGCCCTATGAAGGCCTGGTTGCGAAGTTCACTCCGGCCGCGCAGTAATCGCGCCGCAGCCAAATCGAAAACGAAAAGCCCGGCCGTTGCGGCCGGGCTTTTTTGTTGGCGATTTTCTTCGAAGTATTTTTGGCCTCTTCTCGACGATTTTCTCGCGCCGATTTTGGCGCCGTTTTATTTCGCGACGCGCAGCTTCGACAGCGACGTGCCGATCGAGTTGAACACGGTCAGGGTCTGGCTTGCGGTGGTGACCAGATAGAATTTGTCGGCGGTGCTGGCGCAATATTGCAGCACTGCCGAGGTCGGGTCGCCGGGGCTACCGGTGTTGACCTGCACGGCATAGATCGTGATGCCCTGTGCCTTGATGTTGTCGCACAGGATCTTCTGGCGGGCATCGATCTGGCCGCCATATTGGGTCTGGCCGTTGCCGTAGGCGGGCCAGCGGTCTTCGGTATTGAGGCCGTCGGACAGCACGATGAGTGCCTTTTTGTAGGTATAGTTGGCGTCTTCGGCCGGCGCATTCAGCGGGGCGGTTTGTTGCAGCGACTGCCAGGCCCAGGCGATGCCGATCGGCTGGTTGGTACCGCCGGTGGGCTGCATCGCATTGATGGTCGCCTTGATGCTGGTCCAGTCGTAGCTCAGCGGCACGATCTGCTTGAGCGGCGGGGTGTTGCCGGGTTTGCAATAGGTCTCGCTGTTCTCGTAATACTCTTCCGCCGGGAACAGGGTGGGGACGTTGCCTGAGGTCGGCGCCGTACTCAGCGTATCGTAGGGCTGGGTGCGATCGGTGACGCAACCGGTCCACTTGGAGTGGTCCGGTGTCCAGGTCTTGCTGTGACTTTCGCAGGAGCTCTTCCTCGTGTAGCTGGTATCGCTACACGTTCCCGTTCTGTCGTTGGCATTGTCCCAGTCGGTCCAGTCGATCCACGGCTGGGTGTAGTTGCTGGCCCCGACGTTGACGTCCTTGGCGAAGGGAATGACGGAAATGTAGACGTCGCCGGGATTCTTGGCGAGCGCGCTGAGCTGGTCGACGAGGCTTGACGCCGCCGTCCGCAGCGCGCCGATCTTGCCGTCCGAGGACATCGAACCGGTGTTGTCGAGCGCCATCGCGACCCGCATCCGCACATTGCCCCAGGCCGCGGTGGAACCGGTGTTGAAACTGATGTTCGGAAAGCCCGCGACATTCATGAAGTCGGTCTTCACCTTGCCGGAGCCGGTCATCTGGATGGTCGACCCCTGGCTGGTGTTGGCCGTATAGGTCGCGGCGACCGTCACCGATTTGGCGTCGTTATAGGTATAGAGCGCGGTGAAATAGGCCTGTGCCTTCGCATCGATCTCCGAGGCCTTGATGGTGCCGTCGGAAAGGTCCTTTGCCAGCATCAGGGCGGTGGAGTCGAGGGCGGCCTGCATCGACGTACGGGCGGCGGTGGCGCGGCTGTAGTCGATCGCCACGCCGACGAAGGTGAGGATTGGCACCGCGGCGATGCCAAACAGCACCGCGATGTTGCCCTGATTGTCCCCGGCAAAACGCCCGGCGGCGGTACGAACGCGACTGAAAATGGCTGTGTCGAGCATGGCTCTCACCGAAATGTGGTTTCTACCGTCATCTCGGCTTGTGCCGCTAAACAGGTGGTAAACTGGTTCCGCCAAAAACGGGTCAAAGCCAATCTAGGGGCAAATCACCCGCCAAAAGCGACGGCTATGCTCAATGACCGCTAAACGGGCAACCGCGTTCCTTTGTCAAATCCAACAGAAACGATTAACCTTCCCGGGATGGCCGAACCGGGAATCGGGCCGGTTACGGGGTGCGGCAGGGCAGCGTTGAAGCGCTTGCGGCGGTCCGAAACCGAACCCATATTCCAGTTGCCGATCCGCCGCCGGATCGGACCGGGAGCGGCGATCTGGAAAGCATTGCCTGGTACCTGGCGATGGCCGGCTTGAGGTCGTCGTCAGTTAGTCATGATGCGCTGTCCGGTTTCCCATGAGAATTTCGAACGGAATTTCGAACGCCTGAGCCATGTTGCAGTTAACCTCCAAAGCTTGTTCGCCCGCGCCGGCGACGTCTGCCGTTTCTGCTCCCCGAATGAGCAATGACGAAAACCGCAATCCGGGCAGCGGCGGTCCGTCGACTTCGGTCATCACCAAGGTCAAGCCGAAGACCAAGCGTCCGAATCTCTATCGCGTCCTGATCCTCAACGACGACTACACGCCGATGGAGTTCGTCGTTCACGTGCTGGAGAAGTTTTTCCAGAAGAACGCCGAAGCCGCCACCCAGATCATGCTCCATGTCCACCACCACGGTATCGGCGAGTGCGGCGTGTTCACCTACGAAATCGCCGAGACCAAGGTGACGCAGGTGATGGATTTTGCGCGCAAGCACCAGCACCCCCTGCAATGCGTGATGGAAAAGAAATAGCCGCACGACCGTAAGGCCCGGCCGAAAAAGGGAACGGGTCTTGAAAAGGGAACGGGTCTTGCATCGATTTCGTGGTGACGGAAGCCGATGGCGCCCTCGGTAGTTTTCCGGGGGTGGTTGCGACGCGCAATGGCGCTGGAATTTAGAGGAAAACCATGTTTTCGGAACCGGCCTTTCGCCATGATCGTGCGTAACTATATGACGGGGGATGACGAAGGTTGTTGTTGCCTGACCGGGTAATGGCGATCATGATGAGCCGGGGCCATAGAGGACGCGAATGCCAACTTTTTCCCAAAGCCTTGAACAATCCCTGCATCGTGCGCTGGCGATTGCAAACGAGCGTCATCATCAATATGCGACGCTCGAACACCTACTGCTGTCGCTGATCGATGACTCGGATGCGGCGGCGGTGATGCGTGCCTGCAGCGTCGATCTCGACAAGCTGCGCACCAGTCTCGTCAATTATCTCGAGACCGAATTCGAAAATCTGGTGACGGATGGCGGCGACGACGCCAAGCCGACCGCCGGCTTCCAGCGCGTGATCCAGCGCGCGGTGATTCACGTGCAGTCGTCCGGTCGCGAAGAAGTGACCGGCGCCAATGTGCTGATCGCGATCTTCGCCGAGCGCGAAAGCCACGCCGCCTATTTCCTGCAAGAGCAGGACATGACGCGGTACGACGCCGTCAATTACATCAGCCACGGCATCGCCAAGCGTCCGGGCGTCTCCGAAGCCCGTCCGGTTCGCGGCGTCGACGAGGAGACCGAGACCAAGGGCAACGAGGATTCCAAGAAAAAGGGCGAGGCGCTGGATACCTACTGCGTCAACCTCAACAAGAAGGCGCGCGACGGCAAGATCGATCCGGTGATCGGACGCAACTCCGAGATCAACCGCGCGATCCAGGTGCTGTGCCGTCGGCAGAAGAACAATCCGCTGTTCGTGGGCGAGGCCGGCGTCGGCAAGACCGCGATCGCGGAAGGGCTTGCCAAGCGCATCGTCGACTCCGAGGTGCCGGAAGTGCTGGCGGCGGCCACCGTGTTCTCGCTCGACATGGGCACGCTGCTGGCAGGCACGCGCTACCGCGGCGATTTCGAGGAGCGGCTAAAGCAGGTCTTGAAGGAACTGGAGGCGCATCCGAACGCGATCCTGTTCATCGACGAGATCCATACCGTGATCGGCGCCGGTGCCACCTCCGGCGGCGCGATGGACGCGTCCAATCTGCTGAAACCCGCGCTGGCATCGGGCACGATCCGCTGCATGGGCTCGACGACCTACAAGGAATACCGCCAGCACTTCGAAAAGGACCGTGCGCTGGTGCGCCGGTTCCAGAAGATCGACGTCAACGAACCGACGGTGGAAGACGCGATCGCCATCCTCAAGGGCCTGAAACCCTATTTCGAGGATTACCACCGGCTGAAATACACCAACGAGGCGATCGAAGCCGCGGTGCAATTGTCCTCGCGCTACATCCACGACCGCAAGCTGCCGGACAAGGCGATCGACGTGATCGACGAGTCCGGTGCGGCGCAGATGCTGGTGGCCGAGAACAAGCGCAAGAAGACCATCGGCATCAAGGAAATCGAGACCACGATCGCGACCATGGCGCGGATTCCGCCCAAGAGCGTGTCGAAGGACGATGCCGAGGTGCTCAAGCATCTCGAGCAGACGCTCAAGCGCGTGGTGTTCGGCCAGGACAAGGCAATCGACGCGTTGTCGGCGTCGATCAAGCTGGCGCGCGCGGGCCTGCGTGAGCCGGAAAAGCCGATCGGCTCCTATCTGTTCTCCGGCCCGACCGGCGTCGGCAAGACCGAAGTGGCAAAGCAGCTCGCGGCCTCGCTCGGCGTCGAGCTGATCCGTTTCGACATGTCCGAATATATGGAACGGCACACGGTGTCGCGCCTGATCGGCGCGCCTCCGGGCTATGTCGGCTTCGACCAGGGCGGCTTGCTCACCGATGGCGTCGACCAGCATCCGCATTGCGTGGTGCTGCTCGATGAAATCGAGAAGGCGCACCCGGATCTCTACAACGTGCTGTTGCAGATCATGGATCACGGCCGGCTCACCGATCACAACGGCAAGCAGGTCAATTTCCGCAACGTGATCCTGATCATGACCACCAACGCAGGCGCTGCCGACCTGGCGCGTCAGGCCTTCGGCTTCACGCGCAACAAGCGGGAAGGCGACGACCATGAGGCGATCAACCGGCAGTTCGCGCCCGAGTTCCGCAACCGTCTGGATGCGATCGTCTCGTTCGCCCATCTCAATGCCGACGTCATCGGCATGGTGGTCGAGAAGTTCGTGCTTCAGCTCGAGGCGCAACTGGCCGACCGCGACGTCACCATCGAACTGTCGGATCCCGCCAAGGCCTGGCTGATCGAAAATGGTTACGACGAGCAGATGGGTGCGCGCCCGATGGCGCGTGTCATCCAGGAGCACATCAAGAAGCCGCTGGCCGATGAAGTGCTGTTCGGTCACCTCAAGGGCGGCGGCCATGTCCGCGTCGTGCTGATCAAGGACGAGGCGGACGCGGAAGACAAGGGCAAGATCGGCTTCGAGTTCGTCGAAGGACCGGTGACGCCGAAGCCGGAAAAGCTGCCCGGTACCCGCAAGCGCAGCACAGCGCCGCGGAAGCCGAAACCGGGTGGTCCCAATGGCGGTGGCGGCTCCAAGGGGCCGGCCTCACGGGGACCGCTGGTCAAGGTTTGATCTCCCAAGCCTTGCGAATTGGAGAAGCCGGCGCGTCGAAAGACGGCCGGCTTTTTGCTGGGCGCCGTCGCTTGCGCCGGTCGCCGCGCGTTAACCGGCTGTTAGCGGTGTGCGCAAAACCAGCCTCCGTGCAGGTGCGGCCGGGCTACCCTGATTAAGCCAGTCTAGACCATCCACTGGCTTAATCGGGCGAGGCACCCCCGGAAAACGCGCTCATGTCCGAACAGAAACCCATGCCTCGTGGCCGGACCTACCTGGCTGGCAAGGTCATTTCCAACTACGGTCAGTCCACCATCGATTGCGTGGTTCGCCGGATATCCGATATCGGCGCGGTCATCGAGCTCGAAAGCGTGCTCGGCGTTCCCGAGCATTTTCATTTGCTGATTCCAGGCGAGGGCGAGCCGCTTCCGTGCCGGCGTTCGTGGCAGTCCGAAAAACAGATCGGGCTCGTGTTCGAGGCCGCGGACGCTGCCGCGCAGAGCGGGCCCGACGAGGAGAGGGCGCCCGACCAGATTGTGCGCGGCCAGATGCTGGCCTTGCGCGCGGCGCTGGATGTCATGGATGTGGGCGCGGTCCTGCTCGATGCCAGCATGAAATCGCAGTTCATCAACCGCGCCTTCCGCCGCATGTGGAAGTTGCCGGACGCTGTGGCCGACCGAAATCCCGCTTTCGTGGCGCTGCTGTATCATGGCCGCGATACCAAGGCCTACGAGATCGAACCCGCTGCGGTCGATCGTCATATCGCCAATCGCGTTCGTATGGTCAGGGAAGGCGACACCACGCCGATCGACGTGCGCCTCACCGACGGAAAGGTGGTGCGGGTTCAGTGCGCAAGTCTGCCGAACGGCGGCAGGATCGTCACCTATACTTATGTAACCGACATCGTTCGTCACATGGACGAACTGGAAGTCCTGCGCGGCGCGCTCGACAATGTCTCGGAAGGCGTCGCCTTGCTCGACCGTAATTTCGATGCCCAGTTTCTCAATCGCAAGGTGCGTATGTTTTGGGGCCTGAGCGAGGAACAGGTCGCCGGCCATCCCTCCTATGCCTCGCTGATTGCAAATTCGAAGCTCGCCCCCAGTCATGGCATGTCGGAGGAAGAAAGAAAGGCGTCCGCGGCCAAACGGCTGGAAGCGGTCAAGGCCGGCGACAATTCAACGACGGATCTGCACGCCGCGGACGGGCGCCACATTCGCGTGCGTTGTTCGGTCCTGAAGAATGGCGGCCGGATGCTGACCTACCACGATATCACCGATCTCGTTCGCAACGCGCAGCAGATGGAAGAGCTGGCGACGATCGATTCCCTGACCGGTCTCGTCAACCGCCGGCATTTCCTGGCGCTCGCTGCGGCTGAATGGAGCCGGTTTCAGCGCTACTACCGGCCGCTATCCGTGCTGATGATCGACGTCGATCACTTCAAGTCGGTCAACGACCGCTACGGCCACGCCATCGGCGACCAGGCGCTGATGTCGGTCGCCAACGCCTGTATGGAAGGCAAGCGCTCGTCCGATATCGTTGGCCGGGTCGGCGGCGAGGAATTCGCGATGCTGTTGCCGGAAACCGATCTCTATCAGGCGCGGATCGTGGCGGAGCGGATCTGCAAGGGCGTTGCCGCCAGCGCCATTGCCGCGGGCGGGATTCATTTCAAGGTGACGGCCAGTATCGGCTTTGCGGCTGCGACCGTCAGCATGTCGGGTTTCGAGGCGCTACTGAATGCGGCCGATCAGGCGCTGTATCAAGCCAAGGAGCAGGGCCGCAATCGCATCGTGGCGTGGTTACCGCCACCGGCGGCGAAGCTCGCCGCTGAATAGGGCAGGGCGCAAAGGCGCCCGCCCGGGCGATCAGCGCTCGCCGAGCAGTTCCTTGATCCGGCGCTGAAGCTGCCGCTTCTTGATCTCGCTCTTGCGCAGCCGCTCTTCCAGATCGGAAACCGGCTCGGACGGCGTCTCGGCCTTGAAGGCGAGCCCGACGAAATTGTCGCGCCACCACACTACCTTGGCGAGGAAGGAGCGGCCCTTCCGCGCCACGCGCAGCGAGATCTGTTCTCGCGGAAGGTTGACGACGTTGCTGAATTCGACGCTGGCGCCCTTGTCGGAGATGTTGCGCACGATGCACTCGCGGGTAGTGCCGCTTTCGTCGATCTCAGCGACGCCGCCGTAAATCACCTTGTCGCGCGCGCTCTCGCGTCGATCCTGCATCGATAATCTCCCGATAAAGAAGGAGACTATTACGCCGCTTTTTTGCGCACGAAAGGCCGGGACAAGCAAAATGCGGCGTTAACGTAAATTAACATCGGCCGCGATGGTGTGGATTTCGGGGCTTTTGGAGCCTTCTATCGCGCTGCCACAGCCATCGGCGCCACCAGTGCTGCCCGGATCAGGGTCGCGAGATCGGAACGCCGGTAGGGTTTCGCCAGCAGGAGGACGCCGGCGTCCAGCCTGCCATGGTGAATGATGGCATTTTCGGTGTAGCCGGAGGTGTAGAGAACCCGGATGTCGGGCTTCCGCTTGATGGCTTGCTCGGCGAGTTCGCGTCCGTTCATGCTGCCGGGCATGATGACGTCGGTGAACAGCAGGTCGATTTCCTTGCCGCTGTCGATCACAGCCAGCGCTTCGGTGCCGTTGCTCGCGGACAGGGTCGTGTAACCGAGGCTCTGGATCTGGGTCAGGACGTACTGACGGACCAGCGGATCGTCCTCGACCACCAATATCGTTTCGCCGCCGCGCTCGGGATCTCCTCCGTGTTCGGCTACTCTATCCGGGCTGACGAGGCCGGCTGCCTCCGGCAAATACAGCTTCACCGTCGTGCCCTGGTCGACCTCGCTGTAGATCTTGATGTGCCCGTTCGACTGTTTGACGAAGCCGTAGACCATGCTCAATCCGAGGCCGGAACCTTTCCCGACCGCCTTGGTGGTGAAGAACGGCTCGAACACCTTGTCCAGCAGGTCGGGCGCCATGCCCTCGCCGGTGTCGCTGACGGCGATCATGACGTAATTGCCCGGGTTTACTTCGCTGTTCATGCGCGCGTAATTTTCGTCGAGAACGACATTCCGGCTTTCGAGCGTGAGCTTGCCGCCGTGCGGCATCGCATCGCGCGCGTTCAGGGCGAGATTGAGGATCGCGGTCGAGAGCTGGCTCGGATCGATCAGGGCAGGCGCAACCTGGCGATCGAGCACCGGTTCGATCTCGATGTGTTCGCCGAGCGTCGGCTTGAGCAACCTTGCGGAGTCCACGATCAGCGCATTGATGTCGACGCTGCGCGGTTGCAGCGGCTGCCTGCGTGCGAAGGCGAGCAAATGCTGGGTGAGATCGGCGCCGCGCGTTGCGGCGCTGTCGATCATCCTGGCGATCGAAGCGAGTTGCGGGCGATCCTTCAATTCATCGGTCAGGATTTCGATCGTGCCGGTGATGACGGTCAGGATGTTGTTGAAATCATGGGCGACGCCGCCGGTGAGTTGTCCGATCGCTTCCATCTTCTGGGCCTGCCGTACCTGCGATTCCGTCGCCTCGACGTCGCGGAATTTCTGCAGCATCTCTTCGACGCCGCGGCGCTGCCGGCCTTCGCGCTCCAGTGCCGCATAGGCCTGCTGAAGCTGGGACGGCGAGGGGATCGCCAGCAGCTTCGGCAGCAGCGGCCACAGCACGGCCGCCGTCACGATCGAGGCGATGGCGGTGAGGGCCTTGGTGATCCCCTCGATGCCGTAGATCGGGACCCACAGGGTGTAGATCGACATCACATGGGTGATGCCGCAGGCCATGATGAAGATGGCAAAAGCCCAGAACAGCCAGCCGAATTCGACGTCACGCCGTTTCGATACGAAAATCGCCAGCGCGAACGGGATCGAGAAATACGCCAGCGCGATCACCGCATCCGACACCACGTGCAGCCAGATCAGTTCCGGTTCCCACAACAGACATATTCCGTGCGGAGAATACATCGACGTATTCAGGAGGCGCTCGAAGAATGCCATCATGCCGGTCACCGCGATCTGGAATTATCTGTCATTGGCTTTCGGGATTGATGCTTCGCCGCCGGCCTTCCGGCCCGGCCGAACGCTTGCATCAACCCGTTTGCGCAAAATTCGTCTGATGGGATTCGTCCGCGAATCACTGAATTTGCTTGAAATATTAGGTCGAAGTTCTTCAATTGTCAGGACAATACCTGTCATGCGAAAGGGTCAGGGCCTCCGCGCCGGGTTATGCATATTGGCGATGCTGGCGCCATTTGTGCAGGCTTTTTTTGTGAAAGCCTTGGCCGACGACACGTCATCTGGACCGGGCGAGGTGGCGCGGCCGAGCGTCGAGGAACTCGCGATCCCCCAGCCAACGCCGACCGAGACCGCGCGCGAGAGCGAGGCCCGCGAGGCGATGTGCCTGATGGTTGAATCGGCGGCGCGGGCAGCGGGCCTGCCGCTGGAATTCTTCGCGCGCGTGATCTGGCAGGAGAGCCGCTTCCAGACCGATGCGGTGGGGCCGGTGACGCGGAGCGGCCAGCGCGCGCAGGGGATTGCGCAGTTCATGCCGGGAACCGCCAGCGAGCGGCGGCTGCTGGATCCCTTCGATCCCGTGCAGGCATTGCCGAAATCCGCCGAATTCCTCGGCGAATTGCGCGATCAGTTCGGCAATCTCGGCCTTGCGGCCGCGGCCTATAATGCCGGCCCGCGCCGGGTGCAGGAATGGCTCGCCGGCACCGGCTACATGCCGCAGGAAACCCGCAACTACGTCTCCGCCATCACCGGCTCGACCGTCGAGGAGTGGGCCAATGCAGGACGGAACGGCAAGATGCCCGAGCGCGCGCCGACTTCCACCTGCCGCGAACTGATGGCCTTGCTCAAGCGCGCGCCCAATCCTTTCGTGGCTGGCCTGGAGCAGCACGTCACACTGTCGGCGGCGAAACTGTGGGGCGTGCAGCTTGCCGCAGGTTTCAGCCGCGACAAGGCGCTGGCGATGTATGCCCGCGCGATGAAGCGGCTTAGCGCCGTGATCGGCGATCAGGATCCGAGCCTGCTCAGCTCCGTGATGCGAACGCGCGGCACGCGTCTGTTTTACCAGGTGCGGATCGGCGCCGACACTCGGCCGGCGGCGGATGATCTCTGCAACCGCATCCGCCGCGCCGGCGGCGCCTGCTTCGTGCTGCGCAACATGGGCGTGCGGGGGTGAGTGGAGCTACTTTCGCAGATTTCGTCCGTCGCGTATGAGTCGAGTTCTTTGTCAGGCGATGATCGCCGAACCCGTTCGTTGAGCGACAAGGTAGCAACGGTCGCTTAGTCAAGGCTTTTGCCATGTCTCGACTACACTGGATTGAATTACCAACGCCCGGGAGGATGGCAATTATGGCTCGTCCCCGCGCTGATGACTGGTTGGACGTGGAGGTCGCCGAGTGGAAGGCTTGCGGTCTTGAGATGGTCATAAGCCTACTTGAGCGGGAAGAGATTTCTGAACTTGGATTGCAGCGCGAATCTGAACTTTGCCACGCGCGCGGGATCGAGTTCGTATCCTTCCCGATTCCGGATCGCGGGGTGCCGGAGACCCGGCAAGCTCTGGAAATCGCCAATTCTATAGCCAATGATATTGCTAACGGTCGTTCGATTGCAATTCACTGCCGGGCAGGAATTGGCCGCTCGTCGCTGATTGCCGCGTGTGCCATGATCTGTTCGGGCATCGAGGCCAGCGAGGCGCTTACGTTGATCAGGGCTGCTCGAGGTGTGATCGTCCCGGACACCGAGGAGCAGCGCGACTGGATTATTGCCTTTGCCAAAGCGATCCAGGCATCGCCGCCGCCGATTGCATAGCCGCCTCGCGGCAGGTGCGGATCGGCGCCGACACGCGGCCAGCGGCGGATGATCTCTGCAACCGCATCCGCCGCGCCGGCGGCGCCTGCTTCGTGCTGCGCAACATGGGCGTGCGGGGGTGACCAACCATCCAGCACGATGTAAGGAACGGCCATGATCAAAGACCGTTACGATGCATTCCCGGTTGCTCATCGCGAAAAGGCGCGCGCGGCGATGGTTGCGGCCTTCGGTGCCGCTCCGATCGGAGGCATCACGGCGCTGACGGGTGGCGCAACGACGGCCGCGGCCTATCGCGTCGAGGCAGACGGTCGGCGCTATCTGCTGCGGATCGAGGGCGAGCCAAGTCCGCTGCGCAATCCGCACCAATACCAGTCGATGCGGATCGCCGCGGAAGCGGGGATTGCGCCAGGGATTCACTATGTGGACGAGGCTGCCCGTGTGGCCGTGATCGATTTTATCGAACAAGTGCCGCTGGCAACCTATCCGGGCGGCCCGCACGCGCTGGCGAAGGCGCTGGGCGCGCTGGTCTCGCGCCTGCAGGCCACGCCGGTTTTTCCTCCCTTTGTTGACTATCCTGACATCGTCACCCGGCTGTTTGCCCATGTGCGCCGGACCGGCCTGTTTGCAGAGGGAATCCTCGATCCGCATTTCGAGCGGCTTGAATGGCTTCGGCGCGCGTATGGCAAGGGTGCGGCTGTGCCGGTCTCCAGCCATAACGACCCGGTGCCAAACAATATTCTGTTCGACGGCCAGCGGCTCTGGTTGATCGATTGGGAGTCGGCTTATTGCAACGACCGCCTCGTCGATATCGCGATCATGCTCGACGGTGTCGCGCGTTCGCCGGAACTGGGGGAGGTGCTGCTGAAGGCCTGGCTCGGCCGGGCGCCGGACCAAGATGTTCGCGCGCGACTTGAAATCGTCGGTGCGCTGACCCGCCTTTACTATGCCGGTGTTTTCTTCAGTGCTTCCGCCGCGGCTTCGTGGACGATGGGAGATGCCGATCTCTCGGTGCCTTCTCTCGCCGATTTTCGGCAGGCCATTCGTGACGGCCGGCTGAAAGCCGGTACATCCGAGACCAAGCATGTGCTGGGCAAGATGTTTCTCGCATCATTCCTGTCCGGTGTTGCCGCGCCGGGGTTTGAGTTTGCGGTCTAGCTGGCCGAAATTCACCCAGCGAATGGCGATTATACAATCGATCGATTGGACGAATAGAGCAGCCATCAGGCATCACCGTTGCATCGACAACGGAGATTCCAAAATGGGTAGCATCGAGAACAAGGACACCATCCGGCGCATCTATCAGGCGCTGCAAACCGGCGATCGCAGCGTCTTCAGCGCCTCCGTGCACCCCGATTATGTCTGGCGGTTTCCAGGCCATTGCAGCTGGTCGAAATGCTTCACCGGACAGGAAGAGATTCGCACCAAGCTGCTGAAGCCGTTGTTTGCGCTGTTCGCGACCGAGTACCGGGCGCATGCCATCAATCTGGTGGCCGAGGGCGACTACGTCGTCGCCGAAGTTCGCGGTGATGTGCAAACCAGGAGCGGCAAGCGCTACAACAACGAATACTGCTTCGTGTTCAAATTTCGCGCCGACAAGATCGCCGAGGTGGTCGAATACTGCGACACCGATCTCGAAGAGCGCGTGCTGGGGAATTACGATGAAGTAGTCCGGCAGATGGCGGCGCCGTAACGGCGGCGGTGAACGGCAGGCCGCATGTCAGCCCTGAGCGGGACCTCGCTTGACGCGGCCTCGTTTCATCCCCGTTATGCCCGGCAGCAATCATTCCCGACCGGCTGCACGTGGCGCTACCTCCGCTCTCTTCTCCGAAATGGCAAAGTCCGTTGCGTGCCTTCGCGTGGGGCATGCGCTCGGTTGCGACCACCGTTCTGACGCTGGTGCTTTTTGCAACCTATCTCGGCATCGGCGCGCTCGCCCATGACAGCCATTTCAGCCTTGGCTGGGTGCTCGGCAGCACGATTCTGGTCTGGGCGGGCCCGGCGCAGATCATCCTGATTTCGACGCTCGGCTCGGGTGCTACCGTGGTGCAGGCGGCGGTTGCGGTTGCCGTCAGCGCGATCCGGCTGTTTCCGATGGTGGTGTCGGTGCTGCCCTTGATGCGCCGGCCGGAGACAAAACGCCGCCATCTGGTGCTGGCGGCGCATTTCATCGCCGTCACGCTGTGGGTCGAATGCTACCGGCTGTTGCCACAGGTGCCGCGCGAGCGCCGCATCGCCTTCACACATGGGCTCGGCTGCGGCCTCGTCATCGTCTGCCTCGCCGCCACCACGCTCGGTTATGGCCTTGCCGCCAATCTGCCGCAGCTGTTCGCCGCAGCGATCCTGATGCTGACGCCGCTGGCGTTCCTGCTCTCCACCGCGCGCAACAGCCGGCATCTCTCGGACGTGCTGGCGCTGGTGCTCGGGCTCGCGCTGTATCCGCTCGCATCGCAGCTTCACACCGGCGTCGACATCCTGATCAGCGGCATCGCGGCCGGTACGATTGCGTATGGCGTGCACTGGTGGCGGGAGCGCGCATGAATTGGCTCAGCGATTTTTTGGGCGATCCCCACGCGCTGCTGGTGCTGGTCACTGCCGGTTTCCTGCCGAACGAGGTCTGGCGCATGCTCGGGCTCTGGCTCGGCGGTGGCGTCGACGAGGGCTCCGAGCTGCTGGTCTGGGTGAGGGCGGTGGCAACTGCGATCCTCGCCGGCGTCATTGCGCAGATCCTGGTGCAGCCGCCGGGCGCGCTGGCGAGCGTGCCGGACTGGCTGCGCTATGGCGCGGTCGCCGCGGGCTTTGCGGTGTTCATGCTGACGCGGCGATCGATCTTTGCCGGCGTGGTCTGCGGCGAGGTCGCGATGGTGGCCGGAAAATGGTGGCTCGGTTGATTGCAGCCGCCGTCTAATGCGCTAGTGTCCGCATACACGAGGGGAAGAAGGCATGAATTGGCGCGCAGTTTCGACCGTGGTCTGCGGCCTCGTCTTCGCCGCGCCACAGGGCTGGGCGGCCGATTACCCGACCCGTGCCATCAAGCTGATCGTGCCCTATGCGGCGGGCGGCCCGTCTGACGTTCAGGCGCGTATGCTCGGCGACTATCTCGGCCGTGACCTGAAACAGACCTTCGTGATCGAGAACAGGGCCGGTGCGCAAGGCGCCATTGGCGCCGAAATGGCGGCGCGATCCGAGCCTGACGGCTATACGCTGTTCTTCTCGGCGGCATCGGTCTTCGTGCTCAATCCGCTGCTTTACAAAAAGCTGTCTTACGATCCCACGAAAGATTTCCGCGTGCTGGCAGTGGTCACGGACCAGCCGTCGATCCTCGAGATCAACCCGTCGGTGCCCGCCAGGACGGTGGCGGAGTTGGTGGCCTACGCCAAACAGAACCCTGGCAAACTGAATTTCGGGTCGGCCGGCACCGGCGGCAGCGCGCATCTCGC
>Ga0307510_10005025_pt1 | contig 15672 bp, 10 predicted proteins | sample 12_EM_MG_FD_207224 | JGI IMG/M metagenome (GOLD analysis project Ga0307510, IMG submission 207224) | Populus trichocarpa ectomycorrhiza microbial communities from riparian zone in the Pacific Northwest, United States - 12_EM | ecosystem: Host-associated > Plants > Roots > Unclassified | place...
CCCGCCCTGTGTATTTGGGCGTTCCGCGATCGTAGCGTTGTCAGGCTTCACAAACGAATAATTAACTTGATTTGCTACTGCCCTTATGCCAGCCTTAGACTCTGATCCCTTGATAGGCCAGACGTCCGGGCATCTCTAGTTTCAGTGGGAGGAGAAAAGAACCCTTGTTGAAAATTCTATCGTGGATTGAAGTTGTAGAGGTCAAATTTGTCCAAGTTACTCTAATGGTAGAGCTAAATTGTTGTATTGAGGGGCTTGGCATGGGTAAGATACTTGTGCTCGAGTACTCGAGTACCGGTACCGGTAGAGGTGTCGGTACAGTGCCCAAATATTGTCGCCTAACACATCACCATTCGGGATCTACCGAGTATTTCCTGTCTCGGGCCATTGCAGGGCTCTCTGATTGGCATCTGGCTGGTGGCTTGCAGGGGTTACCTGGGGTGACATAAACATCGTATGATAGTTACAGCAGACTTATCTAGCTGGGGGGCTACCAATGAGGTTATGCTTTAGATTCGCGGATGCGCAGTGCAGCGCACGGCCAAATTCATCAACGAACTGGCCCAAACAATAAAGGATTTGGACAAGGGCTCTATATTGAACTGCTCGAAACCCCACTCCCCTTTAATTCTATCGCCCTAGTCTTTTGATAATGAGGACAGCAAGAAGGGTATTTTGGGGAAAGTGAGCACAAGTCTATGCTAGGTGCTACTTTTTGTATGTATATTCAGTGCTGCTAGGCGAAAAAGATTTTTTTTTTTTGGCGGGTGGCCGGTTTTGTTGGCTCCCTGCACAATCAGAAGGGCTGTTATGAGAAGGGCCCACACCATGCAGGGTTAAGTTTGGTTTGATGATGATCAAGTCGAAAGGGTTTGGAGCAATTGCCTACAACAAACCCTGGTAGCATATATCATATTATTATCATGTTGGTGCTGTTCATCACTCGGAGGATTAGCAGGATTAGATTGGCGTTGGCCGGCTTGCTTGACATGGCTAACTTAAGGTTTATTGGCGATAGCAAGCCCAAGGGTGCTAATTGGTGGAGGCAATTTACCAACTACCGTTTGGGACTTCAGGATTCGATTGGTGTCAATCGACGTCAGATAGGCAAATGCTTTTGTAGAAAAGTGGAATGATTACTGATAGTTTGAACTGAGGATAAAACTTGGATAATATTTATTATGCGAAATTCGAAACCTTGATATCCCATCAACCCCTTTAGTACTGGGTCCCACTTGGGGCTTGAATAATGTTGCTCGCCCCCACAAGAGAGGGATCAAGTTATTTGGATCAAAGATCTCCTTCTGAGAGCCATATTCACCCTCGCACGGGAACCTGATTCATGGGAATAAAATTTCTCAGATACTTAGGACTATCAGGAGTACTACTGTACTGTATATCCGTCGGGGAGGCTTCGGATGATTTACCTTCGTATATCAGAGCGTCTTACATCAAACTGATCTCCCCTCACTCTATTTAACATAGCGGTGAGATCTTCGGGGCTCAAATCCACCCCATAGACTCACTCCGAGCCATCCGGAGTCCCGCAGGGGGCGATATTCTTCCCTTCGGAGATGTTTGTGTAATGGGATACTTGCCCGTAGTCCTTTGGTGGATATAAACTACGCGCAACCATAGGATGGTAACAACCGCAATCAAAGTGGATATCGCAAGCGCTTCCTTCCCCGCGTAAGGCGGATACGGTTGATTTGCCCCTACAAGAGATGACAAGGTACGGCAGTTCCACGGATATTCCTAGGACCATTGCTTTGACCGACCTAGTGACATCACTCACATGTCTGGTTTCACCACTAGATTGAATCTGCATTGGGCTCTATGTTTTGCTATGATCGCGGAACACCCAAATACACAACCCCCTCAAACACACACTCCCCACTGATTGGTTTGTGGATTTGGATTACTAAGATTCAGCCAATCAGGAGCGCAATCAAGAGCGAATGTGTACTTGTATTAGGGGGATTTAGCTGGTTCGGCGCATTGTTCGCTAGGCCAAGAAAACTCTGCAAAGAGTTTAGTGAGAATACCCGAAGACTTTTTGGTCACCCCTAGGCGGGTATTTGCCCGCCTAGAAGCTGTCTTGTCTTTAAATGCTTCTCAAGGAGCCATGGATGGTCCTGTAGTGGATATCTAAAGTGGAATATAAAGCCAAATAACTAGGCTACTTATTGAAGTAGAATTGACAAAAAAGGATGTAGTTTTGACACTGTTAGAAGGGAAAAAGAGAGGATAAAATGTTTTGTTAAGAGACTAATTGAGAATAGTGTGATTTTAAAATTCCACACATCATAACTGGGCTATTGTAGCCCAAATGACGTAAATGGACAATTCTTCTTAAATCTTTCATAACTGGCGCACTACCGTATTCCACTCTTGTTACCCTAATGTCCCTCTTGCCTAACCAGCTAAATCCCCTTTGTCCACCTGAAGCGCTACTCGGCGACCGTTCCACTTCTCTTACCCTAGCGCCTCCTTTGCCGAACCAGCTAAATCCCCCTATTTGAGGGGGTTGTGTATTTGGGTGTTCCATGATTGGTGTAATCTTGAAAATGTTATTAGGATTTCCCCACGGGGCAATCCCGCTGAAAGATTTTGCAACTTTACTGCCCCCCCTTAGCCAAGGGATATCCTGCAGATATTTGCAGTTGGTTTTCTAGGCACTTTTCCGCATCATTTAAAATTCCCGCATTAACCAGGTTTTAACTGGTCTGGATCGCCGAGTAAGATACTCGAGTGCAATGTCATTTACTTTACCCGGTCGTGGCATTCCCGCCTGGCCCAGCATGCAATGGCGGTAATACTGGACCTACATTGATGTTCCCAGGCTGCTGAATTGAAATTTGGGCTTCATCCCCTTTCTCTTCAGGAAAGCAGCCAGCCTAGCGTACGTATCGCGATGCCCTGAGAGTCGCCCCCAAGCCTAACAAATACCATCTAACTTACCATAAGACTACACTTTGAATTTTATGGGCTGTGGGAGTTTCCAACCCTCCCGCGAAATAAACACTCAGTTGGTGAAAGTTGAAGGCTAAGGCAACTAGATCGGAGCGGCCCCAGTCGGAAAACCCGATGGTATTTTTTCTTCCTCGTCACAAGAAACAGTTAAAACCATTTCAATTCAGATACTCGAAGGTCTCAAAATAATGCACAATCTGCGGAGAGTTGTTGGTTTTTTTCAAATAAGACGTGGCAGCAATAGGGTCACTTATCCTGGCTACGTCTGCCTTGCTGCAACTCTGCACACACACGCTCAGACTGAATTCGTTAGTTTCGGGCGATGGAAGTAATGCTACTGACCCTCTCATGTACCGTACTGAATGATGTTTATGTAAGTTTACTGTCCTGCAATTGATATGTCATATCATAGCATATCATATTAGTATTCTTCTCGCATCCCTTGGTCCCGAGGTTATGAATCGAAACTCCCCACTTTGTCGTTTTGGGAATTTCTAACGATACCCCCCCAGTAGGATATCGGTCACTCCGAGGATGGGGGGTCTCGATGCAGAGTTGATAAAGAATAGGGCGATTCAAGGACACCCGGGGTCTGCCATCCGCAACCTAGGCGTTTGCCGATCTGTTAGAGCAGCAAGCATTACAATTGATACGGGCAATCCTCTATCACCTGCTCTTCCCAATGTCCCACGGGTTACACCGACGGATAATGCTAGTATCGGCGAGGCTGGTCATCTGAACATAGGATGCTGAGGGGTCAGCGTCAAGTCTATCAAGTACACGGGTAGCTTCTGTGTGAAGGGTGCCTACTGTGGGAGTCAAGCTGTGTCCCTCAGGTCAACCTGTAGCTCGAAAGTTTTGGCGCTGCAGTAGATTAGGTCAACTCCAGACCCGATCAGTAGACCAAGCATGGATTCACTTTGAAGCCTCCCGCAGGAGCCCCCAATGTCAAGGACGTCCTTCAGGTTACATAGACCCTTTGAAGGCAGCAGGCTGTCCTCTGTTATTCAGTCTCACTAGTTTGTTTCCGCACACAGATCACAACCGGTAAGAATTCTAGCATCAGGAATAGGCGGGGGAAAACCGCTCATCACAAATTCGCTAACTCAATGTGTTGCATAGTGCTGATGGCCTGCGAGTTGATATTGTGAAAAAGCTCGACACTAGTTGCCCTGACGATAGACCTCATTTCATGCCATGTGCTCTCTAAGGGTGGCTAGGAGACTGTGAAAGAGGCCGCCCCCAATGCATCGTTGGGGGCGGAACGAAAAATTGGACCCCCATAGATGGTCCAAGCGGTCAAAGTTTATGCTGTACTGTGCATAGCTAGGGCTCTGCGAGATTACATCGTTCTGACGATATTCTAGGGGCGTAGAGGTATGAAAACACCAATGGATTAGGATTAATTGAATACGTGCAGGTGGGAATAATAGCGCTTTCATTTGGTCTCTATTTTCTATGCGGTTGTGGGGAATGATGGCAAGTCAGCATTAAACCGATATGCACAAGTGGTGCGATAACAGGGGTTTGGAGCCCCCACTCTTTGTATCTGGGCCGCTTCTCTCCTAATGGGCCGGTGATCTCGCAGGACCGGTTAAGCCTATCCACTCAAGACGCTCTCGATGAGATGGAATTCTTGGCGGGTCCGGCAGCATCAACCTACGACGCAATACAGTGCAAGCAAGGGTTGGCTACTCAACCTATGAAAGCTTGACCACGTCGAGAAAGGCAACGAAGACGGTCATCGCGGGGGAATGACCTCTTACAAGTCTTACTGATTTCAAACGTTCTTTGACACCACTCAGGCTACCTATCCGGACATGAAGATCATAAAATCTAGCATTCGACTTAGTCCTGTTCCTGGAGGAGCCTGGTTGGACTGCCACGTATATACACGGCCGGACGAATTCATTAAATCTTTCGGTTTCTTTGATATGGATCGTAGCCACCCAAAAATGGTAGGGGAGCACGCCTATACAGTACTCTGGACAGTCGACCACAGGGAGGTAGAGTGGATTAGGCGGCACAGAAGGCTAGATTCCCAACCGCGATCAGGGCTGCTGCAAAAGCAATTTTTATGGCTGGCATGGAGAGGAATGCTGACCTTGTCAAGGAGGTGGTTGCTTATGCCCCTCTGTTGTAGAACCTGGATGGATCTTAGAGGATAGTTAGTGCACTCGCTCCCCCCAATCTGGCCTTGAGCAGTCGTGTTGCCCATGGCCCGCTATAAAAAACAAAATTAAATTCTCTGGCCCGACCCCGTCTCCTACACTACAGACCCCGCGGACGCCGTGGCTTCAGCTAGCTCTTATTCTCAAAAATGGTATGCTTCATATTCGTATCCTGTCTCAGTTATCCACGTCAGGAGGCGGCACAGGAATTCGTGACCTAAGGATCGTAGACTACGATGGCAGGATATCTCTTCGGTATTATTCGAGGTTCTTGGAGGCAAACCTGGTGCGCTCAGCGTGCCCTCGCTATGGTCGTCCTACACCCCGAGGAACGGGACAACCGTTTGGAAGGGAGCAACCGTCGACCATGGCTTCGAAGGCAGGTTTGTGTTTGACGCCCCAGGTTTGGTGGTAGCTGTTCTAGCCGTCTAATGTGGCCTATCGTAATGGCCAAATATGAGAAAAAGGGGCTAGCGGGTCGACTGGTATGGCCTCGGGGGGGGTGAAAGAAATCCCCCCTTCTAAGCGGGGAAAGAGTGAGAATAATAACCGGTCATAGGCTAGAAGTCCTCATTATCTCTAGTATCATACAATCGGATAAGGCGTTCGACGATTGCTATGATGCCCGGTAATTTGACCGAGTGACGAAATGTGATCCGGAGCAACCGGAATCCGGGCTAGTCCGTGTTCCTTCATGGACCATCACTTCTCTTCCCAAAGAGGCAACCGAAAGAAACTGGGCCTCAAAATCCATTACAGTAAACCAAATTCAGTATGATACCGCACCATACCGTAGTCGAGTAGAAGGTACTCGGGTACAAGCATGCGCGCCAGTCTCTGTATCCAAGAGGAAGGGCGTGGAATGTATTTCGGCCATCCCCTTCCACACCCCACCGGTGAGTATTGACCTCTTCTCAACCGCACCACTCCGAGCCAAGAGTCATGGGTTTCCGATTTGGAGAGCCCTAGTGCTTGGATCGACTAGAGATCCCAATGTTGGGAAGTTTTCAGCAGGAATCGTACCATACTTACATTGGCCTGTGTCACAGGGGGTGCAAGTGCGCACGGGTGGGGCACAATTTGAGGTCATTTTTATTAAATCCCGTACTTTCGCTTGTCCCCGAGGAGCGGAAGAGAAGGGGGAGCCAAGAAAATGCCAATGCGTCGGTCTTTTTTTCTCCCTTGGCCTGAGAAATAAGAGCGAGAGCCGGAAAAGATATTCTGCTGTGCTAAGCCTTACGGATGATATTTAGCTGAATGGTGCAGTACGCTTAACCTATGCTATTATTCAGATTTTTCATTTATCATAGCTTATTTTTTCTGGAGGGCTTTTAGACTATGATAATATTGTGACCTTTTGGGCACTCGCTATCATGAGTACTCGGGGAGTCACTAAGAACCGGAAAACATAACCCTTGTCCCCATAGAGAATCTTGGGCGATCAGCAGAGGTGTGACCCGTCGAGCACGATACCAATTAGCTTCTTGTTCATCTCTTTCTCTCTCCCATTTCCTCTATTTTCGATTTCCTCTACCCTACGCTGCATTTGTAGGGTGCGTGAAGCACCCGAAAACAAGGGGGTGTGAACTTGTATGGGCCCTCAGATACGCACGAATCTTTTGCCCCACACACACGCAATCGGCGACAGAAGAATAAGTTACCGTACAGTGCAGTTCGTCTGTATCATTATGATGCGCATGCAGCCATAAGTGGAGAACCTGTTCGAAGGAGGAGGAAATCGATCCCCTCCCTTTCCCCTCCTAGCTCTTGAGGGGATTTTGCGAATCTCCGGACTCAGAAGCAAAATCTCCTGAGAATGATTAGCGATTTGTTGACACAGTATAAGGTCAACCCCCGCTGGGTGTGTTGGATTTCATTGACTCGTTTTCATAGTTTTGTTGGCCTCTCGAACTAAACTTATCCTTGTCTTACACTTTGACTTCGGCCGGTGATCTAATAATGTATATCAAGAGTCGTGACGGGACCATCTGCTTGTGCCAGTACAGCGCAGAGTGTGAATTGTTTTTTCTCTTCCTTCTCTGGAGGAAGGGTCATTGAGCCGAAAAACTAAGCGTCGGGGTTTTCAATGCAGCATGCTCCGTGATCAGGACCAACACATATCCCTCAGTTAAGATCGCGAAGGACAATAGTACAAATGCTGGTACCCCTCCATTCACTCATTACCCGCTTTAGCTTTCCTGCTTGCCGGACAACATTGAATGGTTCGATTCGCGGCCAATAGGAGGGGGAGGAGGAGGATATCTAACATCACATGCCAATATTACATTTCCGCTCGAAGGTGCATACCCGGGGGCTCTGATAACAGATATGGGTTCTGGGGGAGGTCTCGAGATCGTGGGGCTGTCTATGTAAAAATGCTATTTTCCTGCTTGCTAATAACCGAGGAGATAGCAGTGATTTAGCTATGATGTATCCAGCGATGGTAAGATTTTCTGGAGTTTTACCAGCCGGAATACTCTTCTAGCCCCCCCCTAGAATATCGTGGATGACGCTTTATTTACTGTAGCCAGTACTATGCCAGCACTTGGACAAAATCCTGCATACCGCCCCCCGTTCACCATCCACAATCGCCATATGGCCTGGGAAGTTCCTAATGCATTATCTTTTTTGCTTGTCATTCTATCGACTAGTATCAGGCCACTGCGATCGGGCATATGGAGGATTTGTGCCTATTAAAAAACCCGAGGGGGTTCTCCTACGATAAGCTACGCCCTAGAACAAAACCTCCACATATATTTCTACTTTCCCGGAAAGGCGCTTATTTCCTTCAATTTGAGCAGCACACTTTACATGAGTGACATAGTGTTCCATTTCTCTAACTTAAACTAGATCCTTCCCCTAGCTAAAAAATAGCAATTGGTATAACTAGAGTAAAAAGAGAGAAATTCTATCCACAGCCCCAAATATGATTCTGATATTGCTGATCCAAGCATTGTTGAGCATTTTTGACTTTAGCGTTTGTTGAAGATATCTTCCCAGGGCTACCTTGCTTATAGAAAATTGAAATTGCTTGATTGAGCGATGCTTCACATTATTATCATTTTTAAAAATACTCACCATTGACTAATCTCCATAAAGTTTTAGGTAGTTAGATACTCTTTCTTCCTTAGCAACTTCGCCTCGGAAACACTATTTATCGCATTCCTTTACTCGCACCGGGGAACGGTTGCGTATGGTGGTTGGTCGCAACATGAAATTAGAGGTCCAAGCTCGCGTTTCTCTCATTAGTTCTACTAATATCGACACAAATCCTCTGTATGCTCTGCCGTAATGCCATAATAGGTATTCAGTGCCGCATTGATGGGCCTAGCACTGGAAGCCCTGACCCAAGAGAAACCCGGCCCACGCGATCACGAATCCGGACCTGAAGGATATTGGTTTCATCGTGACACCGCAGAATACGGCCGACATGATGCATGGTGCAATCGGATTAGAAATTACCGCTCTCACGGGTTATTCCTCGAGTATTGTTGATCCACATGGAAGAAGAGGGATGAAAGCAAGAAAAAGAAAAGAAAATATAGGCTCAAACGCAACACTACATTTTGGGATCCACTTGGTCTCCGTCACTCTCCGTGGAACATTTTAGAACAATTCTAAGGCACTCCAAATCATTTGCCATGAGGTGGCGATACCGGTTCTTCTTCTTTCATCCCGAGACGTTTTGCGGTGGGCTGGTCGCGAAGTTTTTTGTTGATCTGGCGATTCTTGCATGTTCGGTTTGTGAGATAGTCCCCTCTTCCTTTCTTCCTCCCATGTGAAGGAGGCCATTTAGCATGAGCCCCATTTCTTCCTATATATAGTTCTTTAAGGTTCCTTTTGTTTCCCTTTTGAACGAGGAGAGTGGAGCTTTCGGAGGGGTTGGGGACTAACGCACATAGGCGGAATTGATAATAGCAAGATAATTCGTTCCAGCTGGCCTATGCACGCACATAGAAGCGAGATACAGGGTTGTATAACACTTCATTCGTAAAATAAAGTGCCCTCAAAAATATTCGCACGAGGCCAAAATGTGTGAGAACTCACTCATACAAAAACTGTTGGAGTTTGAATATAAACGACACTTGTGAGGTGTCATTTTAATGATGCATCACAAATTTCTTCTCTTCCCCACGCTGATCATAGCACCTCTCTTCCTGTGGTCATCGATCCGGACATGGGAAGAGGAGGAAAAGAAAAGGAACTGCCACCCACCCTCCGTCTTGGGATGGCCCCCCATGTTCCCCGTCTCCCACCCTCTCACAGAAACCTTAATTAGGTGATCTCCCTGGTCCTTCTTCCCGGGCCTCCCGCGGGAACTGCTTCAATTACCGGTATCATATTCTCTCCTCGCTCCGCTGTTCTCTTCCTCTCTCTCTTCCCCCCCCTTCACTTCTCTCCTCTTGATTGGATTGTAATCTTGACGCATGATCCTCATCATTTGGGCCAGCCCCAATCACCCCATGCCGAGAATGGTTTGTTAGATCGCAGATCGAGAATTGCCGAGAATGACCCGCTTTGTGGCCGGTCAAGTGGCTACGTATCTACCTCTCGCCAATACCATTCACTGACGGATGGCACCCGCTTTCTTTTTTCTTCTTCTCTTCCCATCTCCTTCTTTCGGCATTTGTGACGGCTTTCTTTCTTTCTTTCTTTCTTTCTTTTTTTTTGTCCTCTAATAGTAAATCGATGTGTGGCTAAAGCGGTCGGTATTGGGACGTGGACTCGCATTAATTTGCCATACCGGCATTTTCTGTGTGCGTTTGGGATCCCCGGGGACAGGGAGAAGGGAGAAAGGAAAAGGAAGGGAGGAAAGCATTTGAGCCTTGACTGAGCCTTGACTAGAGTCGGTAATAAGTTGTGTAGAAATTGCTTGTGAAACCTCGCATGCCGTCCGATACTCAAGTAGTCTAGAGCCCAATGAATCCTTCAGCCTGGACCTTGGAGGGAGAAAGAAGTTTTGCAGGGCCAAAGAGGCTTTACTGCCTCCTGTTTCACTGCCTTACTGCTCTCCACTCCTGGCAATGATAGATAAGTGGACACATAGGGCATTTGTCACTACTGCTACAGGTATACATAACTCGTGAGGGGGTCAGGAGCCATTAGCCCCCCTTTTTGTTCCGACATGGTTGCTCGGTGGACTGCGTCTCCCCTCTTTGGCTGGGCGTGGATGTTGCTGCGCTGTGTTGGTTTGCCCGTGCCGGGTTTCTCATCTTTTGGTGGATGATATGGGTGGTCGAAAATCTCGAGTGATTGTCTGTGACCAGTTGGGGGGTTGATCGGCTTTAACTCACCACAGTTCCGTTTGGTGTTCTTCTTCAATATTCCTTTTGGGTGTGAGTGGGGCGACGATAGATGAAATTCGCTGGTTGGAATATTTACGGGAAAGTATAGATTAATGCATTCGATTAATCGACAGAAGGTCCAGCAAAGTGTAAAATGTTGCGTTGCTGATCTCTGACATGGGCAGCGTGTGAGAGAGGTATGGAAAGGAGTCGCGAGTGTTGGGGCAAAGTTTGGGAAATTATTTGCGTCGCTAAGGGGGTTCGGATTCGCGGGACACCATTTGGCATGTAGGTGTTTTGCGACTATAGGATCAGTTTCTAAGTTGGCGACAGAAGTAGGTGTCCAACGGATCAAGAAAACAGACCCCTCAACCTCTTTTTCTTTTTGCGAAAAAGTGCTCTGTGAGCCAGTTGTTGCGTTGGAAACTTTGGATCTCCTACCTTGAAGGCGTGAGTAACTTGGTATACCTAAATCACCTCGTCCAGTAACAGAGCGCAGAATCGCCAAGTGAGGACTTTGCTCCCCAAACAATCAATCTATTGGATGTCGTTGTGGCTGTTGAAGGGGAAGTTTTGAATATCCCCTTCCCCCTTTACGCAGACAAGGGTTTACTTCTTCCCAGAGAGCTAGTGCTCGTAGGTGTGAGGCCCCTCTTGGTGTGCAAACCCGGACCTGTGGCTCTGGAAGGTTTTACAGGCTCCAGCGAGGATGACTAGAAGATACATAGCCAGGCGTTCTACACTTAGACTCCATTCAAGCTAATTCTATTTACACAATCTCACCGTGTCTAATCCTTAGTGCGTCTACTAATTAAAGCATTCGTATCTTTTCTGTGGTTTCAGGATGAGCTCTCCCTGTCTGAATCATCAATTATCACTCCGTTTTAAGTGTTGGTTGATGTCTTGATTTTGCTTTAGGGAGGGCTGTCCTAGTTAATGTGTTGTTCGAGATTGGGGGTTTCCATGAGGATTTCGGGTTCATCTTTGTGTTTACTAGCCTCATGGGTTTCTCAGACTCGTTGCTCTCTCCGCCAGACCATTCAGATTATCACGGTTTTTTTTAATGTATTTGACACCACCTTGCGAAGTGGAACAAGGATCACAAAATATCACTTATCTCTCATTCTTTTGGGAAAATTGCGCTTACGCTGTATGTTTGCTGTTCTTTGTAAGTCTATGGCATAACAAGCGACCCGGTTAATTCTGAATAGAGGAATTGTAGATCCCTAGCCGCTCAATGGTTCTAAGGGGTATCTATAGATAGTTTTGCTGGAGGCAGTTGGGTTAGGAAACAAGGGTAAATCTTGAGATCTTGGGAATAGGATCCGAAGAGTGAGATCTGGTGCGTCTAGGCGTCTGAAAACAGCTGGAGCACATGGGAAGAAGGAACAAATTTCGAAGATTTTGGAAGGGGGTGTCTTGGCTGGGGATATGAATTCCTTTAGAAAGGGTAGGAAAACCCGTCAAAGGTTATGCTGATACAGGTGCTCGAAAATCGTATGTTTTGCAAAGTACTGGTATCATACTATAGCCATAGATTTGTAGGATGCAGACCGAAAATCTTATTCCTGAAAACAATTTGATAGAAGAGCCCATCCGTATCTTGGATTGCCTATAGGGCATGCGGATAGGTGGTTATATGGATATTCAGTTGCACGGATGTGCGGGCATCATATTAGGCGGATAGACGGATATGTGACTAGAAGGTATACGGCTATAGGGCATGTGGCTTCGTGGTGCACGGCGATTAGGCACTTAGCAGTGGGTTGTTGTTTTCACATTCTATGCTGCTGGGCATAGGACACTGGCTTTTGGTTTTGTTGTTAACCATTGTCGTTGGGCATTAAGTATCAGGTATTTGGTTTCATTGGATTCATGATGTTTCTTTCTTGCCTTTTGTCTTCAGAGATACGGGAGTTGGCACACTAGGGGGGCATAAGCTTTGGGGATCATGGAGGATCATCATGAGATGTCAGGATGGTTCTAGATTAGTTGAGATCACTAGGGGTTCAGGTTTTATTAGCTCAATGTGTTTCTTTAGAGTTTGTTGAGTTTGAGGTGTTTGCGGTGTTGTTGGTTGGACCGAGATATATTCCTCCTTGCCTGTCCTTAGTTAGCGGAGAGAGTAGAGAACTAGCCCGTAGTTCTTCCATGTTCCTCTGCGCTTAGAGCCTATTGCGATCGCACTTTTATTCCTTCCTTCCTTCGTGCTTTCGTTAGGCTCCATCACCACAATCCTTGTTCAGACACCATGAAGGTTCGAGGAGCTAATTACCAAATAGCTATTCTGTTTCCCTCACCGGATTCTACCGATTTTTCTATCAAATTCCTTTGCCTTAGGGCTTACCTTTTAGCAATGTTGAGTAAGGAGCCAAACGATTCTATGCCGAGTGATATTATGTGGAAATTATCACCCTTAATTCGCAAAAGAGATTTCTGGAGCAATATCACAGGCTTATGTTAGAATACAAGTCAATTTATCACACATGGGTAAATGGGTCTTCTCTGCAACTTTCCATAACCCCATAGCTTTCCACCTGGGCCTTACAAATACTTACCTCCAAAGCCTACGAGGTCGAGCTGTAGAATCCTTAATCACTGGTCACGTGTGTCAGAGTAGCTGCCAGCCAAAAATCTCGGGGCGTCGAGAGGGGGAAAAATAGCCTTTTAGCAGGATTTAGCTTGCGTTGTATATATTTGGTCTGTGACAGGCTATCCAGAGGAATGGAGGGTAGGCGTGAGGGGGCTGGAAGGACGAGTGAACATGTCAAGGGGCCGATTGACAAGCAGTGAATAACCACTTACGATATATTTGAGCATTACACCCAGCCCCGCCTTGGCTTCTTTTGGTGGCATGCAATTATTGTCAACATATCTTTTTTAGTCCCGGGTCCGATGCGGTGGGGAGCACCTAATATAGTTAATCACTGGTCACTTATTTAGTGCTTTGCTGAACTCCGAGTTCGGACAGCCCTCCTTGCCGGATCCATCGAGCGATGGGTCCAGAAGCGCGACTTTCACCCTGGGAGGTCCGGCAACTCTGGATGTGCGAACCTCATTACTCAGCATTCTTCATTGTTCTCTATTCGCTACCCTTATGCCACTTTGTATCACCACTTCCCTCTTATATACACACAACATACTTCCTGCGCTGTGATCATTCCCCTCCCTCAGTTCTAGATTCTTGTTAATTTTTGGGTCTGGTTGGCCTGGTTAAATTGAAGCATGAGATGCATATGTAACTTATATCGCGGATCGATAACTCTGAGAGACATTTGTTTTCCTTTTCTGGGTACTCGTGCCAAGGTTGTAGCTCGGCTACAACCCCCGGATGTTCGCACGCTCACAACCGGGGGCACTCTAAAGATTCTACCACTGTGCAGCACAGGCCACATCTATCACCTTCGATCATGGCATCAGCATCCAAGTCAGCACTTATACCTCCAAGCCAACGGGTTGAAGCATATGTCGATATTGAAGCCCGCATTCAGGCGGCCCTGACCTTCATTTCGACCACTCAGGATGACTATCGGACAGGCATAGCATTTAATTAACTCTGTTATACTAAACCCTAGCCCTGAGATCATGTTGTATTGAGCCACAAAACCATGCTAAGCCACAAACTTGCGTTGAGCTGTAAATTCACGTTGAGCTGTCAGGCACTCTTTAGAGTGCCCCCGGTTGTGAGCGTGCGAACATCCGGGGGTTGTAGCCGAGCTACAACCTTGGCACGAGTAGGATTTCGATTACGAGTAAAAGATCGGCGCAAGCAAAGAAATTTACTTTTTGCTAATCACAGAGTCGTCACATTGCCTTGGCTGTAAACTTTTGATACACCTAGCGAATGTCTAGTTATTTGCAATCCTCCAACTCCAGTGCCTCAGAGCAGGGGCGTAAATTCTACAACCGAAATCTGAACATTACATAACTCATGCAATCCTAACAAGCTGCGAAATCAGACCCCTTCCATAATCGCCGCCCCGCCCCCCTTCCCGACTGATGGTTTATTGCTACGGCCCCCCTTATATCCCCCACCCTCAGGACCTGCATTATTTCCTTAGTCTCGTCCGTGCTCGGCTACCGGCAATATGAGGTGCGTCCGGGATTTCGATCTCCTCCGGTTTTTGCGTTCTAGTCGGCACGATAATTCTGGCCAGGATCCCAGCCAGCATCAGGACTTCGCCCGGCCCTTGGATCCCGCCCTACCTGATGCTTCCGCCTAGCGCCCGGATCTTGCGTTGAATTCATGGTATGACTATTTCTGTTTCTACCGTCTACCCTACTACGGGTATTAGGCTTGGCCATCTTGATTTTCCGGACCGTCTTACCCGAACCTGGTTTGCAGGGCAGGATGTGTTCACCGGTGGGCAATTCTTGATTTGGGTTTATCAAGGATGGAGGTGGGGGCTTTTTGCATTTTCTTTGGTGTGTGTTCAGTTGGGGCATTTGTCCAAGGGGTTGGCTAGGGGCCATTTTGTTGGTAGGGTTCTGGAGTTGGGAGATAGCTTGCGCCGGGTCTAGGATACAGCAGCCGGTTCTCGTTAGCAACAGGTTTTATATGTAGGTTGAATTTGGAATTCGGGGTGCTACTTTGGAGATACTTTGGTCGAAAATCTCCGACCGGTTCTCCTCCCTGTGCCCCAAGGCCATTTGAACGGGGGACTTGAGGATGGTGAGCCGTCGGCTCGGATTTCTGGTTCCTCGCCTGGACTGTGGAGCTCGCGGAGGAGGCTGCATCTGACGGTGTGGGTACGGAAGCATCAGCTGTGGCTTTCCGAGCAGTATGATTACCACGGCCTTGCGACCCTGCATCTGCCTCTAAGTCTGTATCTCCTGAGATGCAGCTTGTATCGTCCCAGGGAATCGGGTTACTTTTTCTTCTTCTCTTTTTCGGTATATCATGCGTGGCAGGTCTATTTTTGCGCTTTCTGCTAGCGGTGCTTCGGTCCTGATTTTGTGTCGTCCCATCTTGATCACCTCGGCTATTTCTGTCGCCCTCCTCGAAGCCCGCCAACCACCCCTGGCTTAGCGCACCCATCGCAGTAGGGCGATCCTCAGGTTGTATTGTGAGCATAGACTTTAATAACGAAATTCCGACATCGGCTATCGGGAATGCTGAGTCTTTTAGTCTATCTTCGGGAAAGGGCCATTTGCCGAAGTAGTAACGGGATACTTGGGCCTCCGAGACGAATAACTTTGTCCCTACAAGTAACTCATATATCACACATCCGAGTGACCAAATG